>ERZ791626.289-NODE-289-length-59316-cov-5.988154_pt1 | contig 59316 bp, 50 predicted proteins | sample MGYA00510266_ERZ791626 | MGnify/ENA primary metagenome ERZ791626 (study PRJEB30046, sample SAMN00715208) | human gut metagenome | study: EMG produced TPA metagenomics assembly of the A metagenome-wide association study of gut microbiota in type 2...
CCAAAATGTTTATCTTTAATTATCAATCACTGTAAACCTTTTTCAGGACGGGACATGTTTCGGCAACGGTTACGAGCGAATACGGGTTTACCGGCATCAGTATTCTATACAGCCTCAACGAGGATCCGGAAACGACTGAAGAGCCTAAAGACCAGGTGTGGTTCGGTTCCGAGAAAGACAAGTCGAAAAACTACAAGGCGACGATCGAGGGGCAGAAGGCCGGCACGAAAGTGACCTTCCAGATACTTGCCGTCTCTGCGTACAGCGTGTATACGTTCTCCGAGGTGTACGAATATACCGTGCAGGAGGAGTCCGAACCGGAGCCGATGCCCAACCCCGAAGCGAATTAATTTACCACACTATAATTTAATATGGAATTGAAAGAAATTCTGGCCATTTCGGGCCAGCCCGGACTTTATAAGTATGTAGCGCAGTCCACGCACGGTGTGATCGTCGAATCGTTGCTCGACGGCAGGCGGATGAACGCTTCGGCGACGTCGAAAGTAAGTTCGCTGACCGAGATCTCGATGTTCACCGAGGGAGACGACATTCCTCTGGCCGATGTGTTCACCAAGATCTATGCCCATACGGGCGGCCGCGAGGCCGTCAGCCCCAAGGAGGCCCCCGAAAAGCTGAAAGCCTGTTTCGCCGAGGTGCTTCCCGACTATGACCGTGACCGGGTACATGTTTCCGACATCAAGAAGTGCTTTGCGTGGTACAACATCCTCGTCAAAGCCGGGTTTACCGAATTCAAGCTCCCGGCCGAAACCGAATAACCCCTGAGCCCCGCCCGAGCGGGGCTTTTTTGTTGTGCTGTTTCCCGATTAAATGCATGCTTTTTTTGTAGTTATCCCCGTGTTTGTGTTATCTTTGTTCAACGGATAAAAATATCGCTATGGCTAAAATGACAAAAGTGCTGGCACTGGTTGCCCACGACAATATGAAACGCGACCTGGCCGAATGGGTCGACTGGAACAGCAGGAACCTGAGCCGCCATCATCTCGTTTGTACGGGTACGACCGGCAAGATGGTCGAAAAGACACTGCGGGATCACCGCGAGGAAGACGAATCCGCGGATGGGATCCGGGAATTGCCCGACCTGAAAATCACGCTGCTCAAATCCGGCCCGCTGGGCGGTGACCAGCAGTTGGGGTCGCTGATCGCCGACGGCAAGATCAACGCCCTGATCTTCTTCTGGGATCCCATGTCGGCGCAGCCGCACGACGTCGACGTCAAGGCGTTGTTGCGCCTGGCGACGCTCTACAATGTCCCGACGGCGATCAACCGTTCGTCGGCCGATTTCTTGATCTCGTCGCCGCTCTTCGAGGACGAGGAGTACGAGCCCGTCGTGAAGGATTACAAAGCCTATGTCGAGCGTGTGCTGAAGTAGCCGTTGTATCTGAGCGTATAAACGCCTGATTCCACAGGGGATCAGGCGTATTTTTTGCTGTTTCGCGCAGAGCGGGCAAAACCCCGTTCCATCTCCGTCTCGGCCACCGACCGGAATCAGGCCTTCGTGTGACCCCGTGAAATTACAGGTCGTGCGACAGCGGTTCGGGCACTGTGCCGCTCACGTCGAAATCGCCCCAGCGCTCGGCGATCGAGTCGAGCGTGGCGAACAGCTCGGGGATGTCGAGCAGCGTGACCAGCTTCAGGCGTGTGGGCTTGAAATCGGGCAACCCCTTGAAATAGTTGGACAGGTGGCGGCGCATTTCGAGGATGCCCACGTATTCGCCTTTGATTTCCAACGATTTTCGCAGGTGCTCCTTGGCGATCTCCACCCGCTCGCAGACCGATGGCTGGGGCAGCACTTCGCCCGTGGCAAGGTAGTGTTTCACCTCGCGGAATATCCACGGGCGCCCGTAGGTCGCGCGACCGATCATCACGCCGTCCACGCCGTAGCGGTCGAACATTTCGGCCGCTTTCGGCCCCGAATCCACATCGCCGTTGCCGATGATCGGGATATGTATCCGCGGATTGTTCTTCACCTTGCCGATCAGCGTCCAGTCGGCTTCGCCGCGGTACATCTGGGCCCGTGTGCGGCCGTGTATCGTGAGCGCCGCGATGCCGACATCCTGCAGGCGCAGGGCTATCTCCTCGATGTTCTTCGACTCGTCGTCCCAGCCCAGGCGGGTTTTCACGGTCACGGGTTTTCCGACCGCCTCCACGATCCTCCGCGTCATTTCGACCATCAGCGGCACGTCGCGCATCATGCCCGACCCGGCGCCCCGCCCCGCGATCTTCTTCACGGGGCAGCCGAAGTTGATGTCGATGATGTCCGGGCCGGCCGCTTCGGCCATGCGTGCCGCCTCGACCATCGGTTCGACCAGATGGCCGTAGAGCTGGATGCCTACCGGACGCTCCGCGTCGTCGATTTCGAGTTTTTTGAGCGACTTGGCCGCGTCGCGTATCAGCCCGTCGGAGGAGATGAATTCCGTGTAGACCACGTCGGCGCCGAAACGCTTGCACATGTAGCGGAACGACGGGTCGGTCACGTCCTCCATCGGCGCCAGCAGCAGGGGTTTTTCCCCGAGTTCTATGTCGGCAATTTTCATGATTCGCTCACTTGGTCGTGTGTTACGAGTATTTTGTCGATGCGGACGCCGTCCATGTCGACGATCTCGAGGTCGAAACTGTTCCAGCGGAGCTTCTCCCCCGTGGCGGGAATGTGTTTCAGCTGGTCGAGAACCAGTCCGCTGATCGTATTGTAGGCATTGCGGGGAACGGCGTTCTCCGCGCCGAAGAAGGCCAGGAAATCGTAAAACGGACACTGCCCGTCGATGAGCACGCTGCCGTCCTCGCGCCGTACGATGTCGGGTTCCCCGTAGCCGTCGGGGATCTCGCCGACCAGCGCCTCGAAGATGTCCTTCAGGGTGACGATGCCGCGCGTTACGCCGAATTCGTCGCACACGATGCCGTAGCCGAGCTGCTCGCTGCGCAATTGTTCCAGCGCGCTGTATACCTCGGCTCCCTCGTGGAAGAACTTGGCGGGCGAAAGGTGGTTGCGGATGTCGAATCCGGGGTCGTCGATATGTCGGAACAGGTCTTTCAGGTAGACGACGCCCGCGAGTTTGTCGAGGCTCCCTTCGCCGACGGGATAGCGGTTGTGGGGCTCCCGGTTGACCTGTTCGCGGATCTGTTCCGGCGTCATCGCGGTGTCGATCCATACCAGTTCGCTGCGAAAGGTCATGATCGACTCGACCGTCCTGTCGCCCAGCGAAAATACGCGGCCCATGATCTTCTGCTCTACCTCCTGCACTTCGCCGTCCTCCGCGCCTTCCTGGATGATGGAGCGTATCTCCTCCTCGGTGACCTTCGAATCCGATTTGCGGAGCCCCAGCAGGCGGGTCACGCCTGCGGTGCTGCGCGACAGGAGCCATACGAACGGCGAGGCCAGCAGCGAGAGCAGGCGCATGGGCCGTGCTGCCAGCTTGGCGATCTTTTCCGCCGAGTTCATGCCGATGCGTTTGGGCACGAGCTCCCCGAATATGAGGGTCAGGTAGGTTACGACGATGACGATCGTGATCTGCGCCACGACCGTGGCCGTGCGCAGGGAAATGCCGAGTGCGGCGAGCTCCCGGCCGAATTTCGTGGCCAGCGCATCGCCCGAGTAGATACCCGTGAGGATGCCTATCAGCGTGATGCCGATCTGGATGGTCGAAAGGAATTTGTCCGGGTCTTCGATAAGCTTCTGCGCCTGCCGCGCCCCGGCGTCGCCCTGCCGTGCCTGCATCTCCAGATTGGAGCGGCGCGCCGAGATCATGGCGATCTCCGACATGGCGAAGAAGCCGTTCAGGATGATTAATAATAGAATGATGAGGAACTCCATTGGGGTGTCCGGTTTGTTTGTCTGCAAAGATAATGCATGGCGTGTGTAATGCCAAATTTATTTGTGCGCCCGCCGGTGCCGGGGCAGGGTATTGCACCCTGTCCGAATAATATGGGGCCGGGGATTGAATATTCCCTGAAAAAATACTAAATTTGCGGACAAATTCTTTCACGATATGAATATTGAGAACTTTATTTCGGATGCCGTCCGCCGCTCGGTGGAGGCGCTTTACGGTACGCTCGACGGCGAACAGTTGCAGATTCAGAAGACCCGCAAGGAATTCGAGGGCGATTATACGCTCGTGACCTTCCCGCTGCTGCGACGAAGCCGCAAGTCGCCCGAAGCCACTGCGACCGAGATCGGCGGTTATATGACGGCCAACGTCCCCGAAATCAAGTCTTTCAATGTCATCAAGGGTTTTCTGAACCTCGTGCTCGACGGCGCTTTCTGGGCGGCGCGTTTTGACGAGGTCGCTGCCGATGCCGATTTCGGGCAGGCCCCGGCCACCGGGCGCACGGTCATGATCGAATATTCGTCGCCCAATACCAACAAACCCCTGCACCTGGGGCATATCCGCAACAACCTGCTGGGCTACTCCGTGGCGCAAATACTCAAGGCCAACGGCCATAACGTCATCAAGGCCAACCTGGTGAACGACCGCGGCATCCATATCTGCAAGTCGATGCTGGCGTGGAAACTCTACGGCAACGGCGAAACGCCCGCCACGTCGGGCATGAAGGGCGACCACCTCGTAGGCAAATACTACGTCGAATTCGACAAGCACTACAAAGCGCAAATCAAGGAGTTGATGGCGCAGGGGCAGAGTGAAGAGGAGGCGAAAAAGAACGCTCCCGTGATGCTCGAGGCGCAGGAGATGCTGCGCAAGTGGGAGGCCCGCGATCCTGAGGTCTACTCGCTTTGGGAAACCATGAACGGCTGGGTGTATGAGGGCTTCGACGTGACCTACAAGGCGCTGGGCGTCGATTTCGACAAGGTTTACTACGAATCGCAGACCTACCTGCTGGGCAAGAGCCTCGTCGAGGAGGGGCTCCGCAAGGGTGTTTTCTACCGCCGTCCCGACAATTCGGTCTGGATCGACCTCACGGCCGACGGGCTGGACGAGAAACTGCTGCTGCGCGGCGACGGGACTTCGGTCTACATGACGCAGGATCTGGGTACGGCCTACCGCCGCTTCGAGGATAACAAGCTCGACGACATGATCTATGTCGTGGGTAACGAACAGAACTACCACTTCCAGGTGCTCAAGCTGGTGCTCAAGAAACTGGGGTATGCCGACTGGAGCGACCATATCACGCACCTCTCCTACGGCATGGTGGAATTGCCCGAGGGCAAGATGAAGTCGCGCGAGGGCACGGTGGTCGACGCCGACGACCTGATCGCCGGCATGGTCGCTACCGCACGCGAGATGTCGGCCGAGCTGGGCAAGCTGGACGGCTGCTCCGAAGAAGAAGCCAATGCCGTGTCGACGATGGTCGGGCTGGGGGCGCTCAAGTATTTCATCCTCAAGGTCGACCCCAGGAAGACCATGCTTTTCGACCCGCGCGAATCCATCGACTTCAACGGCAATACGGGGCCGTTCATCCAATATACCCATGCGCGTATCTGCTCGATCCTGCGCAAGGCTACCGAAGCCGGGATCGACTTTTCCGCCGCCGTGCAGGCCGATTACCTGCCCGAGGAGATCGACCTGGTGAAGACGCTCACGGAATATCCGTCGGTCGTGGCCGCCGCGGGCGAAAATTTCGCCCCCTCGGTTATCGGCGCCTATGTCTACGAGCTGGCCAAGCAGTTCAACGGATACTACCATGACCATTCGATCCTCCGGGAAGAGGATGCAGCGACCCGCACGATGCGTCTCCGGCTGGCCGGGCAGGTGGCGCGTGTCATCCGCCGCGGCATGAACCTGCTCGGCATCGACGTCCCGGAGCGGATGTAACCCCTTGCCGGGCTGCGAAAGCTGAGATATGATTTTGAAAAGGGCAGCTCCCCGCGGGAGCTGCCCTTTCAGCATCGTCTGCCGTCCGGGTTTCCCGGCCGCCGCAGGCGTTTCGTGATGACCATGCCCGTCATTGGGCCACGATCCGGTATTTGTAGGTGTTGGTTTTTCCGGGGACGGTCGTGGACTGCTCGACAATCGGTTCAGCCAGTTGTTCGAATTTGTAACCTGCTGCCGGGGTGATCGTCGTGCCGCCGTTGATCTTGTCGAGCCCCATGTCGCCGAAATAGCCGCCTTTCAGCTCGACCGTGCTCGGGTCGGAAGCCGCTGCCGCACCGTCGTCGCCCAGGCGTACGCAGTAGTCGTGCCCTTCGCTGTAAAATTTACCGCCGTTCACGACCGCATGTCCGTCGGCCAGTACGGCCAGCCCGTGGAAATTGTTGCCCGTGCCTGACAGATTGTAGGTCGAGAAAATACCGTCGTTGATCGTCACCTTGCCGCCCGAGTCGACCGTCACGGCTCCTTGTATGCCCGATACCTCGGCGTAGTTGATGACGGTTTCCGTCCCTTCGCCCAACGTGCGGATGCAATATGCCCACTGGCCGTTTCCGTTGTGTGCCGTCGAGGAGAACTTCCCGTTATTGACAATCAGCGAGCCGCCGCCCTGGTTGGCAACGGCGTAAAAAGCCGCGTTGACGGTGCAGTCCGCGAGTACGACCTTGCCGCCGTTGTTCAGGATACCCGACCCCTGCTGGTTATTGGTCGTTTCGAGCGTCGCGCCCCCGTCGATGGTCAGGTATGCCCCCGCGTAATTCCGGATCAGGCCGTAATCGCCCGTAATGGAGCCTGGGCCCGAAACCGTGAGATCCGAGTAGTTGTTCAGCTTGTTGGACGAGACCGTTATCTTCGTCCCTTGGCCGAGCGTAAGCACGGTGGGGTAGTTGACCTGCACTGCTTGCGCGGTGGTCAGGTCGAGGTCGGCGGTCACGGCGATCTCGCCGCCGCGCGATGCCAGCGTTTCGGCCAGTTCTTCCGGTGTTGCGACCTCCACCTTGCGGCTCAGCGCCTCGCCGTTTAGGGTCAGCGTACTGATGCACAATTCCCCGACATAGGGCTGTATGTCCCACGTCGACTCGTACATCGACCCGAGCCCGTCGAGGTCTTCGCGCGAATTCGTCCCGCCGACCAGCTCCCCGGAGCAGGTGATGTCGATCGTTCCCTGGTTCACGTCGCCCGCGAAATACGAAGAGGCATAAACATACCCTCCGGTAGCCGGATAGCTCGTCTCCCCGTACAGTATCTGGTTCTTATGCCGGATGGTGACGTTCTTCACCGAGCACTCCTCGATACGGGCGTTTTGCTGCATCGTCCCCGCGAAACCGCCCAGTGCGTAGCCGCCCGTCAGCGTCACGCCGTCGGCCGTGATGTTCTTGTAGAGTGAAACCTCCGCCGATCCCAGTTCCATCAGGCCTATCACGCCGCCAATGCGGTAGGAGGTGGAGGCACTTTCTTTGCTTCCGTTTGCCGTCAGACTGATGTTCGTGAGTGCCACGTCCGAAACCGTCGTTCCGGGAAGGGCATACCCGATCAGTCCGCCGATCCATTTCCGCTGGCCTGCCTTCTCCGACGGCAGGTCGCTCTCGTAGGTGAGGTTGGCGACCTTCAGGTTTTTGATCACGGCGCCCGATTTCGTAGCCCCGAAAATTCCCACGCAGGTGTGGTACGACGGATTGACCGTGACGTTGCTGATCGTATGGCCTCCGCCGTCGAATTCGCCTGCGAACTCCTGTGCCTTGGCGCCTTCGGTGTAATTGGTGCCGAATCCGATCGGGGTGTAGATTTTGCCCGTCATGTCGATGTCCTGCGTCATTTTATATTTCTTCGCAGCGTCGGTGGCATTCTCCGAAACCCACAGCATGTCCTCGTAGGAGTCGATCTCGTAATACCCCTCTGCATCCTGGGACGGGGCGTCCACCGGGAGCTTGTTGCTGTCCGACATCGTGCATCTGAACGTCCTGCGGATGTCGCGCTGCAACGATACCGTGGTATTGTCGTTGAAGGTCTTGCGCTCCACGAACTTGTAGCCGTCGGTCGTCCATGCCGTAATCACGCAGTAGCTGACCACCAGCGGATGTACTACGGCGTAAATATAGGTGTCTCCTCCGGCCGCGATGGTCGCCGGGGCGGCGAGCGTCACCGATACCTTGTTGTCCGTTCTGCCCGCTACGGCCGTGGTCTTGTAGTCCGTATTCCCGAATTGGGGGTTCGCCGTCAGGTCTGCCGTATAGAGCCCCGTCAGGGGCTGGTTCCGGGCTGCCTCGAAATCGACCCGGCCGATCGTTACGTCGTTGTCCGTATCGTTCACCAGCCGGATGCGGAGCAGCGCGAATATCCCCGAGAAACTCAGTTTTACCGTGGGAGTATTGTCCGTATCGTTGACCACCGTGGTGGGCACGGCCGCCAGTACATAGTATTTTGCCAGATTCGAAAAGTCGTCGCCGGCAACCTGCTGCTGTTCGGCCGGGACTTCGAGGTTGCGCGTACCCGCCCAGTTGCTCGACACGGCCGCACGCGAATCGGCCGTGCCGTCCGTCGTCCCCGATACCTGGGCTTCGTTTTCTTCGTACGGGTAGTAGGCGTAAACATTCAGCCCTTCCTGGATGGCAAATGTCGAGGAAGACACCTGCTTGAAATCCACCCAGCCTTTTGTCTGCGAGTTCACGGCTTCGAAACAGAGGTTCTGATCCGTCCAGTCGTTGGCCGGATAGTTCAGGTACAGGCCGATCCGGTCGGCATCCTCGGCGCTGAACGAGAACCTCAGCCCGTCCTCCGTCATATCGGCCCTGGTCTGCCCGTCGTCCCCGACGGTGGCGCGTACGATGAAGTCCGCATCGGTTTTCTTCGTCCCCGCCTCTTCCGTTGTGTCCGTCGTACAGCCGCACAGGGCTGCCCCAAGCAATAAATACGATAACTGTTTAATTTTCATCGTCTTATTTTTTTTAGTCATACACATAAGTTTCCCGAACGGACACATCAGTATTCATTCGTGTCGTCATCCGGTTTTTCCACCTGGCTCGCGGCGAAACCTTGTTCGACGAGCACGAGCACCTCCTCCACGGAGGGCATCTCATAGTTTTTTCTTTTCATTTTGTAGGATTGTATTATAAATTAAAGGGAAGTGACAGGTAAACGCAAGAAAGGGATGCTCTTTTGAGAACATCCCTAAATATGGGTGTAATACGTTGGTTGTTAGTTTACTATGAGCCCAGTCCCGTGGGGGGGGGTAAAATGACCGGCCTTACGGAGCGAATGTTCCGCAGAAGTATGTCTCTGATATGTCCGGCAATCTCCCATTATTTAACAAAAGTAGCAATTTTGGCGTAGAGGGATATGATTCAGGCCTTAAATGTGTGCTTAAAAGACGTAAATGTTTGCGTAGAGGCAATTCCCCCCCCCGTGCGAATGCGATCCATACCTTTATATATAAAAAGGGGAGGATATACGCCCTCCCCTCATGTACCGCCAGCGGGGATTATTTCCCGGCAGGCAATTCCGGGTCATTTCCCGATGTTGATGAACGGTAATGCGCCGCCGCCGCTGTATGTCGGGAGTTTGCCGTCCCATTTGTCGATGGCATCCTGCTGCACGAGCAGCGGGCTCAGCGATTGTGCCACGACGCGGTTGTAATAGGCTTCGCCGTCGCCTTTGATGCGCAGTGCCTGTGCCTCGCCCTGTGCCTTGGCGATTTCGATTTTGGCGTTCGCCTCGGCCTCCTTGACCTTGTTTTCCGCCTTCAGCGCATTCTGTACGGCCTCGTTCTTGGCGTTGATGGCTTCCGCGAGCGATTGCGGAGGGGTGATCTGCGACGTGAATTCCTCCACCAGGAATCCTTCCGACGAGAGGCTCACCTCCAGGCGTTTGCGCACCTCCGATTCGAATTCCCCGCGGTGCGACATCAGGTAGTCCGACGTATACTGGTTGGCACACGTACGGTATGCCTCGTAGATGCAGGTGCGGATGTAACCGTCTTCGATCTCCCCGAGGGTCTTGCGGTATTTGGTGAATACGGCCGTGGCCTTGTCTGGGTCGAGCCGGTAGGCGATCGTCGGATCCATCGTGAATTCCGAGGCGTCCTTGGCGTTGACGCGGAACGGTTCGTAGGTTTTGCGCTGGACGTAGATCGGGTATTCGAAGATCTTTTGCGTGATGGGGTTGTACCACACCCAGCCTTTGCACGTGCCGAGCACGCCTCCGTACTGGCTGGCGTCCGACGACCATTTCTTGAAGCGGATGCCGACCGACCCGCTGTCGATCGTCGTGCAGCTTATGAATGCGATTAACAACAGCACTGCGGGGATGAGTGCGAGCAGCAGATAGCGGGATTTTATCTGCTTGATTTTGGGATTGTCGAGGAGATCCATTTGCATGTCGGGATAGATTTATGGTAAATAAGGTTTTACAAATATAACGAAAAATCCTTATCCGGCTCCGTATCCGGGCATTTAACGTGGTACGAATCTTGCGAATAGCGTGGCAAGAATTAACCAACACCATTATTGCGTGAAAACAATCTTTACAACATTCGCTCTATTCCTTGCGTTGTGTGCCGCTGCCGGAGCGACGGCCCGGGCCGGGAGCGCGGTGCCGGCGCCTGCGGCCGACACCGTGATGCTGTCGGAGGCCACCGACGGCGATTACATCGTCCGCAGGTTCCTTGTGAAGCGTCAGGGCGACACGGATTATTCGATCCGTTACCAGATCAACCTGGCCAGCCTTTCCGCGGCGCTCGACGGCAATTCGCGCGAACTCGACGGGCTGAACGCCTTTGTGGACAACCTCATGCGCGATACGCTGATGCATGTCAAATCGGTCGAAATCACGGGCTATTCTTCGCCCGACGGGCCCCGGGCGTTCAACGAGACCCTCGCTCGGAACCGTGCCCGGGATTTCAAGAGTTACGTTGACAAGAAGTATGGTTTTTCGAAGAAGTACGACGTCACGCTCAATTCCGTCGCCGAGGATTGGGAGATGTGCCGTGCGCTGGTCGCCCGGTCGCCCGTACCCGACAAACAGGCCGTGCTCGGAATCCTCGACGGGAAACAGTCGTCCGATGCCAAGGAGTTGGCGCTGAAAAAGATACCTGCGGCTTGGGAGTATATGATAAAGCATATCCTGCCGCCGCTTCGCCGCGTCGAACTGACGATCAATTACGGTGCGGGCAGCATTGTCGAGCAGCGCACGATGATCCCCAAGCCCAAAATCGCACCCCAGCCTGCCGGGCAGGGTTGCGAGCCGTGCGGATGCGAGGTTGTCGACGAGTCGATAACGGGTATCATCGTCGAGATGCCCGGGGATACCGATTACCGGAAAGACCTTCGCGAAGCCCGGCGCGAGGCAGGTGAAGCGTTGAAGGAGGCCGGGCACTATTCGAAGAAGGAACTCCGTGAAGCCCGACGCATCGCCCGCGAACAGGAACGTGCCGCGCGCAAGATCGCCAGGGAGGAGGCACAGGCCGCCAAGGCCGCCGCCAAAGCCGGCAAAAAGACCTATCGGGAACTCGAAAGGATGTAGCCCGGTATCCGCCGATAAAAAGGATTCCCTTCTTTAGGGAATCCTTTTTTCGTAGGTGCGCATCGGCGGCGGGTGCAATCTATGCCGATGCCGATGCCGATGCGGCTCCGCTGCCAGCCGCAGTGGTTTCCTCCGCTTTCTGATGATCCGATCTCGGGAGCCCCGGTTGGCCTTTTTCCGAACCGCTGCAAATGATAATAAAAGTTTTTAATAATCGTCCCCGCCCGATAAACCTTTGGTAATCCAAAGCTTTTTCGTACCTTTGTCCAGGAAATTTTTAAATACACGATAATATGGCAAATTTAAGGTACCTGAAAAAGGAGATCGACTATCGTCTGGAAGAGGTGGTTTTCGACTGCGATATGGCAATTTGTTTTCAGCCTTCGAAAGAGACGGAGATTTTCGAGGTGATGCAGGAGGCCGTGGCTGTCCGCAACGACCTTTTCACCAAGGCGAACAATCCCGCCGAGCCGCATAACCCCTCGCTTGTCCGCAAGCACTATGCTGCGCTGCGTGTCGAGATGGTGGGTGAGTTCGAAAAACTCTTCGAGAAGCTTAGCAAGATCAACGAGGCGAAAAAGTAAAGCTGGTTCATTCCGATTAGGGGCGGTTCTGCATGGCGGAACCGCTTTTTTTGCCTTCATCCGGCATTGGCAGCTCTCCTGAAAGCCTTTCCCGACAGCCTTTCCCCAGCTGTTTCCTGGGCAGTGCTCCCGGCACCCTTTCCTGCCTGTTACTCGCTCCATCTCTCGTCCTTCCCGCCACTTCTCTCCGCGATTTTCCCCGTTGTATTTTCCTGTACCGCGTCTGTTCCTCCCTTATCCTTTCCCTGCCCCCCCCGCGTCCTCGCGCGCTCCCTTTTCGCCCCTGTTCCCGTCTGTCCTCCCTCGCATCCTCGCGTGCGCTTTTCATGCCGGTTTCCATATGGATTGCTTTTTATTATTGTGTTTTGTTTTCTTATTTTTGCTTTTTTATGAAAAATAAGTATATTTGTTGGGTTGTAAAAAGAAAATTAATATTTCGTTTGTTGTTCCTTTGTCTACCCGGAGCATCGCGGCTATTTTTATCCGGAATTTTCCGGAAAGGGTAGGGCGCAACGGCGATGACGCCGGAATATCGACGAAACCCCAGACCAGCATAAACCCATACTTACTATGAACCGGACAATTTTCGACAAAATCGGCTTGCCCAAACCCCTTGCCTGGGCGTATTTGGGAATTCTTATTTTCATGATGGGCGACGGCATCGAGCAGGGATGGCTGAGCCCGTACCTCATCGGCCGGGGTTTGTCCCTGGAGCAATCCGCCGGGCTTTTCACCATGTACGGCGTGACCATCGCTATTTCTGCGTGGTTCTCGGGCGTCCTGGCCGAGGCGTACGGCGTCAAACGGACGATGTTCGCCGGGCTCGTGCTCTACCTGCTGGGTACCTGCGGCTTCGTCGGTCTGTCGCTGCCCGGACTGCATTACCCGCTGATGCTCGCGACCTATGCCCTGCGCGGGTTCGGTTATCCGCTGTTCGCCTATTCTTTTTTGGTCTGGATCGCCTATGCCGCGCCCAAGAACGGCCTCGGAAAGGCCGTCGGCTGGTTCTGGTTCGTATTTACCGGAGGACTCAACGTCCTCGGGGCCTACTATTCCAGTTGGGCCATCGAGCGCATCGGCAATATCAATACGCTGTGGACATCCGTATTCTGGGCTTTGCTGGGGGCGTTTTTCGCCTTGGTGATGAACAAGTCGCAGAAACGGCTTGCCGTTGCGGGCGGTACCCGTGAGAAGATGAGGGAGTTGCTGAAGGGTATCACCATCATGAAGCAGGAACCGAAGGTGCTCTTGGGCGGCATCGTCCGTGTAATCAACACCACGGCGCAATTCGCTTTTCCCGTTTTCCTCCCGATGTATATGGCCGACTACGGGTTCACGACGACCGAGTGGCTCCGGATCTGGGGCACTATTTTCACGGCCAACATCGTCTTCAACCTCATTTTCGGCTTTGTCGGCGACAAAGTGGGGTGGCGCAACACCATTATCTGGTTCGGCGGCGTGGGCTGCGGTATCACCACGCTGCTGTTCTACTATTCGCCGCAGTTTTCGGCGGGCAATTTCTGGGTGGTGATGGCTGCCGGCGTACTCTGGGGCGCCCTGCTTGCCGGATATGTCCCGCTGTCGGCCCTGATGCCCTCGCTTGTCAAAAAGGACAAGGGGGCAGCCGTTTCCGTGCTGAACCTCGGTGCGGGGCTTCCGGTTTTCGTCGGCCCCGCCATCGTCGGGGTGTTCTACCGGCTGGTCGGCGGCGAGGGCGTCGTATGGATTTTGGCCGGGCTTTACTTCTTCGGGGCTTTCCTGACGAAATTCATAACCCTGCCCGGGAATGCGAAGACCGTGTAACGGTCTGCGGCGGGTACATTTGGGCGGCGGCTGGCGGAGCCGGCCTTGCCGGCATCGCGCCCCAGCCGCAGGCAGGCGTGTGCGCTGTCCCGCCCCGGATCAGTCGTGGTCGCAGCAGCAGTCGCCCGGATGGTGCTCCAGCACGGTGTGCGGGATATGCCCGTGGGATACGATCTGAATAGGGCAGTCGTAATTGCGCAGCTGCTCCTCGGTGATGACGTTCGAATGGTGGCGGTGCACGCGGCGGTTCACGCAGACGATCTCCTTCACCACGCTGGTGATCGTGCCGATGTCGTGCGATACCATGACGATCGCCATCCGGCTGTTCAACTCGCGCAGCGTCCGGTAAAGCTCGTTTTCGAATTTGTTGTCCACGAAATTCGCCGGCTCGTCCAGTATCAGCAGCTTCGGGTCTGAAATCACCGCCCTGCACAGCAGCGCCCGCTGCATCTGCCCGCCCGAAACCTCGCCGATGGGGCTGCGTGCCGTCTCCCCGATCCCCGATGTTTCGAGCAGCCGGAGGGCTTTCGCCCGGTCTTCCTTCGTGTACCGGGAAACGAAGCCCCGGTGCCCTTGCAGCCCCGACAATACCACCTCCAACACCGAGATCGGGAATGTCCGGTCGAAATTGCTGATCTGGGGCATATATCCGATCAGCCGCTCCTTGCCGCGGAACAACTCCGGGGCGAGCACGACCTCGCCGGTGTGGGGTACCGTCCCGAGGATCGCCTTCACGAGTGTCGTTTTCCCGCCTCCGTTGGGGCCTATTATTCCCAGGAAATCATCCTGTGCGATCGTGAGGTCGACATTTTTCAGCGCCTCGTACCCGTCGTACGCTACGCCGACGTGGTGTAATGTCACCAGGTTCATCTCCGTGTGATTATGCCGGTTATCTCTTCGATGTTTGCGATCACGTCCTCACGCAGCGGGTCTACCTCCGCATACTCGGCGTCGATGTCGCGGGCAATGACCTCCACGGCCGATGCCGGGAACTGGCTCTGGTAGAGGATGCGCCGCACGCCGTCTTCGCGTGCCTGCCGGATAAGCTGTGTCAGTTGTTTTGCCGACGGTTCCTTCCCGTCGGCTTCGATGGCAATCTGCCGTAACCCGTAGTCCCGGGCGTAGTAGGTGAGGGCGGGGTGGTAGATGATGAAATATTCCACGTCGCTTGCGGCGATCCGTGCCGCCGTCCGTTCGTCCAGTGCCTTCAGTTCCTGTTGCAGCAGCCTGTAATTCGTTTCATACTTTACCGAGTCTGGATAGGCTTCCCGGATCGCCTCATAGGCGTTTTCCGCCATCTTCTGCAATGCCCGGGGCGATGTCCAGACATGCGGGTCGATGCCGTGCGTATGCGTATGGCCGTGGCTGCCGTGCGAGCAAGTGCCGGTGATCAGCTCGATGCCCCGGCTGAGATCGACGACCTTCGCCTGGTCTTCGACCTTTGCCAACAGCATGGTTTCGAAGTCGATAAGCCCGACATTGAAGACCATGCGGGCTTTGTTCAGGCCGACGAACTGCCGGGGTGTCGGCTCGAAGGTTTCGGGGCTCGCTCCCGGCGGTACGAGTACTTCGATGTCGAAATCGTCGCCGACGATTCCCTGTACGAGGCTCCGGAGCGGCAGGATCGAGACGTACAGCGGCTCGCCGTCCGCCGGGCGGCGAGATGTGCAGCCGCCGCACAGGATGGCTATGAGTAGGGTGATGTAGATTTTACGCATTTTGTATCTTGTTGGTAATTAATGTATTGATCTGTATTCGGTAGGGTAGTCCCCGTTTCCGCTTGTATGCAACAGTCAGGCCGATTGCCAGGATTATGGTGCAGAGCCGCAAAGCGTTGGCCCCTGTGTCGCCGACGGCGCCGCTCGTACTTACGCGGAACACTATCCAAGGCAGGTTCATCAGAGTATGCAGCCAGATTACGCCCCAGAGGTTGTAGTTCCATTCGACATAGAGCCAGCTGAAAAAAATGCTGCCCAGTGCCGTAATCCCGAAGGCCGTCAGTGCCGATACCGGGTCGTGCCCTTGGTAGAGATGCAACGATCCGAACGCCAGTGCCGTCAATAGTGCCGCGGGCAGAAACCCCCAACGGGCGTATCGGAAGAGCTGCCCGAAGACGAATCCCCTGTATACCAGCTCCTCGAATATCCCGGCAATGAATATCCAGGTAAATGCTGCGTCGGCAGTCAGTTCCCGGTCGAACTCGCCGATGACGGCATACCCGGCGATCATCGGCAGCGTCGCCGTTACGGCGAAGAGCAGCCCTGTGCCGAAACCGTGCGACAGGCCCATCGACGAGGCGATGTCCCGGCGTGCGTGCAGCAGGAACAATGCCCAGGTCGGAATAAGCCCCGCCAACAGGTAATTCAGTGTATAATGGAGCGTCTGCGAACTGCCGATGCAGCCTTCGAACGGCCTCACGGCTATATTGAAATACCACAGCACGAAAAAAAGCATGAAAGCCCTGAGGATAATTGCCGAGCGTTTTATACAGCAGTCATTTCCAGCCATTTGTTTTGATTTAACCGTTACAAAAATAGCAAAAAAACACGGAAATGACATACGATCGCCATGTGCCGTATTGGTATTTTGTTAAGGTGTTGGTATGTAGGCGGATAAAATTTGTGCTTTTGTGTCTCCGGCGTGCTATCCTGCAAGGGATTTGGAGCACGACCGAAGCGTAGCTTGATTCCTGCGCAGGCGATATTTGAAACGTAGGGATCGCTATTACGTTGCGGAACAGTAACCCGTTAGGCGCACGTTTCCAGTCTCATAGAGGCGCTCAGGGTTTGGGGTAATGTTATCGCCGTTTCGGGAGGGTTCGCATGTGGGGTTTTTATTGAATTAATATTAATATTATGTTAAGTTCGCTTGTTCCTTTCATTAAATTTTTCAACATTAGAACATTTTTAACTTTTCTAAAATGTGTAAAGATGACACTAAACGAACTTGTAGGCTACTTGAAGAGCTTACCCAAATGGTCTCGTGTCTCGATCGTGGTTGCGGCTGCTGTTGCGGCTGTCGCTATCTTACTCTCAAGTTGCACTCGATACTCTTATACCTACGTGAAGGGTTCCGAGGTTGAATACAAACAGATCGATTCGATGAACATATCTCGTACTAGGCGATGAGATTTCCCGAGACTTTCCGTAATTCTAGTTGCATGGACGCTTTAAGAGGCGTTTGTGTGTTGCTTGATATTTTTCACAAGGCCTCCTATTTGGATTATTGTGATGGCGTTATTGTGTGTCCTGCTACTTACGATTCCCTAGTTTCGCTTGGCGGCTATGGTTTCTGTTTCTCTTATCAGAAGGAATTTTCCTTCGTTGGCTCTGTTGATTACATTCTAACTATTCGTGTGGATGCTATCATACGTCGTATTTTCGAAGTTGTACCTAAATCTGATTGTTATGTCACGTTTCAAAAGAAAGAGAGGAAAAAGTAAACCTACTCGTCCTCATACTCAAATCTTCGACGTTGGAGGTAAACGGTTGTAATGTCACATTGCCTTCGTCCTCGTCAGATTATCAATCCTCATTTTAATCCTAAGACCACACTTGGAGCTAAAAACCTCCGAGTGTGGCGTGTTGCGAATAATTCTCCGCAGGGTTATCCTGAGGATTATCAAATTTTAATCGACTGTGGCAGGTGTCTTGGTTGCCTTCGTGACAAAGCCCGCTCTTGGCGTGTCCGTTTGCTTCATGAACATATGTTTGGCAATCATGATTCTTGCACGTGTTTAACATTAACTATCGCGCCTGAATATTATGAACAGTTTCAAACCAAAGTGGGTATGGCTTCCGCTATGCGCGCTTTTATTGATCGGTTGCGTTATTATACTCCCGGTCGTCGTTCTCCCAAACGATTCTTTATTTCAGAACTCGGTGAAGAGCGTGGACGCCTCCATTTCCACGGATTCGTTTGGGATTGCAACATCCCCGAACGAGATCTGGATCGATCCTGGAGGTATGGATTTATATGTGCCCGACCTCTTCGATCCGCTAAGCAGTTGTCTTACGCCACGAAATACATTACAAAACCTGCCGTTGGTTTCCACAAACCAACGATTTTCGTATCTCCCGGTCTCGGACAGTCCTACTGTAATCAGGAGCAATGGCGATCATGGCACAAGAAAGGAAATGCTAATGATCCTCTTAATCTTTATTGCAAGTTTGATTCTTTTGTGTATGCTATGCCTCGTTATTATCGCACGAAGATTTTTACGGATGGTGAAATACGTAACTTTAAAGTTTTGTTATCCAAATCTGAGCGACCCTTCGAAAAGGTTCTTAGCAGGCAAACCTATACAGAACCACTCTCCTATGCGCAAAATCGAGCAGAGTTGCTCGAGGTTACTCTTCGGTCAGGGAAGAGTAAACCTATAACTTCTGAACCTCGTAAGGATTCTTTACGTGAATTCAATCCTTACGATGATACAAACGAATTCACTTTAGATCTTTATCCTTTTTAGTTATGGCTTTATTCCCAAAAGAAAAGGTGAGACCACCGAAAATGGCTCATCATGATCGTTCGCATTATTTGCGGACGTCTATGGCTCCGGGTCTTGGTTATCCGATTTATTGTCGTGAAGCTTTGCCTGGTGATCAGATTCAGCTAGAGTTTAAGCACCTTATGAATACGCAGGCGATTCTTAATCCTTTGTATGGTTCGTATCGCCTTCAAATATGTGTATTCTTTGCTGGCACTTCGCTCTATATACCTCGTCTTTGGCGTAATGGTTTCATGTCGGCAGAATCGCGTGGTATTTTGGATGTATCATATCCGGTTTATAATCTTGCAGCTACAAAGCCTATCACTCAGGTACACGAATCTTCCCTTCCGGCCTTCCTTGGCTTTGGTGTTGGTTATGGTCGCTTTGCTTCAGGCTCACCCACCAAGGGATGCTATGTTAATCTTATCCCTTATCTGATGTACTACGATATCTTTCGACATTATTACGCCAATCGCCAGGAAGATAACTATCCGGTCATGAACGCTTCTTGGAATGATCCTAATCGTGTACGTTATTTCTCTCTTGCAGGTTTGGATAATCTTTATTTAAATTTGCCTGTTTCCGGCGGTTCGATGAATTCGAACGGCTATATTTCTAATACACCGATTGCCCAGCTTTTCACACCTCAGCAGGTCGGTTCGATGGTTGTGTCGCCTTCTATGATTGCGCCGCTTGGCGGTCTGTTTCAATGTTGTTACATGCCTGATAGGATGAATGTGATCCTTAGTGATTCGTTTTTCGATAAGAATGTTTCGACGGTTGTTGTGTCTACGGCTGGCGATTCGTTCCAGGTTGACCAGCTTGTTACGGCTAAAAAGCTCTGGAATGCCCGAAATAAGGACGTTGTTACTAATGGCACGTTCAAGGACTGGATTCGTGTTCATTTTGGTGTTACGCCTAAGATCATGGACGATATGCCTACATTTTGTGGTGCTGTTTCCTCGGATATTCTTTTTGAGGATATCCGTGCTACAACTTCTGCTAAGATTGATAATGCCAACCAATATCTTGGTGACAAAGGTTCGTCTGCAATTGGTTATGGTGATTCGCGTAGATTTAACATTGTTGCAGATCGCCCCGGTTACGTTATGGCCATTGCGACTCTTGTTCCGCGTGTGGATTATTATCAGTTTACGGAGCGCTATGCGTTGCATAGTAAACTTTCTGATTCTTTCATGCCTGAGTATAACGGTATCGGATATCAAGACGTCTTAGTTGGCGATCTCAATTCGGAGTTTCCGAAAGATTGGGATGCATCGAAACCTTATGCCGCTGGGGTTGATCCTTTTGCTAATTCTGTTGGCAAACAGCCTGCTTGGATTGAGTATATGACGGCTGTAAATAAGATTCGCGGTTCGTTCTGTTCGACTGAAAAGTCGTGGGTTCTTGCTCGTGATATGCGTAGCTCTGATACTGCCACTACAGTCGGCCCTACAGGAAATACGGTTTCTTCGGCATATATCGATCCCGGTGACTGGAACCAGCCGTTTGCGGATCAGTCTCCTACAGCTCAGAATTTCTACGCCCAGTTCTATATCCGTGATCGTGTTCGTTCTACGGTTCTCAAGCGTTTACGCCCTAAATTCTAATATCATGCGACTTTATCAAATGCAAAAACCACAGAGGTTCACGGAGCCTGCTGCGGCTACCGTGCCCGGCTTTACTCTTTCCGAAGTTATTGCGCAGTTCTATGTCGAAGGTGTCGTTCCGGACTTCATTCCGGCTGATCTTGGTGAAGACCTTGTAGATGAGATCGATGCCGACGGTCGTTGGCTTGTTGATCCAGCCGGCGATATTCGTACGGATCGTCTTGATAAGTTGGAAAGCGATCTTATGGCCGGACTTGATGCTGTTGCTGACCCTGCGCCGGCTTCTGCTTCCGCTTCGGCTTTCGACTCTTCGTCGGTCTCTGACTCTTCGTCGGTCTCTGACTCTTCGTCGGTCTCTGACTCTTCGTCGGCTTCCGACCCTGCGCTAGCATCTAATCCAGGGTCTGCTGAGCAGTAACCAGAAAATCGGGGAATACAATATATAATACTTGATAATATTGTATAAGTGTGGAAATCCTCGTAAGGGGATTCCACACTGATCCCCGATTTTCTATAAAATCTTTCTCTATGGCTAATCTAGATCAGTATACACCCTACGTGGATGCGGTAGGAAATGCGGCTATGAATTTTGCAATGGCTGATCTTTCCTACTCGAAAAATAAAAAGCTGCTCCAGCAGCAGTACAAGTACCAGAAGGAGGCCGCGGATCTTGCATGGCAACGTCAAATGCAGTTCTACGAGGATCAAAAGGCCTATAACGATCCTAATGCGGTTCGTCAGCGTTACGAAGCTGCAGGCCTGAACGTTAATGCCGCTTTTGGTACTGCCGGTAGCTACTCCCCCACCAGCGCCCCCTCCTCTGTGCAGCCTGCTGGTGGTGTTTCGACCCCCTACGTCGATTATACCAATATGAAGTTTCAAAGCGCCCTTGGTCTTGCAAAACAAATGGCCGAGATTGACCTTATCAAGGCTCAGGCTGATGAAACCCGCGGTCGTACCCTGAATCCAGACGAGACCCAGCGAGGTCAGAAGCTCAGCAATGATCTTACAGCTTTGAACGCCCGCCTTACCAACGCCAATATAATTGGCAAGGATTTGGCAAACAAGCTCGATTCTCTTGATCTTCGATTCCGCAATGAGGTATACGATACCTCAGTAGCAATCGAGCGTCAGAAGGCTTTGAATATTGCCAAGCAATACGAGGTAATGAACGAGGATATTGCCCGCTCGGTTGCTGGTCGATCTCTTACGGAAGACCAGCGCAAGGAGATTCAGTCTCGAATTTGGCTTAATTCCCGCAATGCCGCTTTGGCTGAGATACAGGCTGAGTATCACGGTAAGCTTTCGCAGGCTCAGATTGATGAACTTGTGGCTAGGACTGATTCGTTGGAATCAACAAAGAAGTGGCTTGACGAACGTGCTAAGACGGAGAAGGCCTCGAGGCGTCTTACCGATGCTAAGGCTGAACTTAGTTTGATTGATCTTCACGATCTTCGTAATATACCCGAGAAAACGAGGCGAATTACGCGTACTATGAAGATGATCAGGGAAGGTTTGATATAATAATGTTTTTTTTATACATTTGCCTTATGAAACGACCTGTTGATACCCTTGCACGGTTAATAATTGCCGTGATTAAGGCGAAAGTTTATATCTTTGCCTTTCTTCTTATTATGTTTTTAGGTGCCGAATTGAGGCAGTGTGTAGGATGATCATCCTGTTTTTCTTTTTGAAGCCCCGACTTTGCCTTGAGGTCGGGGCTTTTTCTTTTGCTTCAAACTCACCAGCGAAGCTGGTAAATACCCCGTCTGAAGGCGTCTAGTTCGTTATGGTATGCTATTGCAGTCATACACTGTTTGCATTTGACTACTTCCTTACGATACAGCCGTAAGACAGTTTTCGCCGTCGGAGTACCGTCTCCGACGCGCGCAAAGTAATTAATAAATATCTGTGCGAAGCACACCTTCGGGTGATTAGGGAGGTCTGGAGGGGAGTTAGGGGGCCTCGCGGATGAGATTGTCTGCAGGCCGTGCGCGTGCGCGCGCGCTTCGCGTGCGTACGTGCGCGAGACGCTAAGTAGCTCAGACGCAAGGTTCGGCCCCTACTCCCCTCCAGCTACTTAATAGAAAACGATGAAATTTGTAAAATAATCGTATTTTTTTTGTACAAATGTAAAAAGTTTATATATTTGCACTTGCGTTAGCTCCCGATCTTTGACGTCTTGCTTGTCCCCCACCCCGGTGGTGTTAGTTCTCAAAAGGGATAAGTAGATGTTAATATTATGTTAAATAAAGCGGGTTATGAAGACAGGCAATTGTACCGTTGCCAGGAATTTCTCCTTACCTATTAATAAGTAATTGCCAAGTGTTTCGGGAATAGACCACGTACCGTCCGTTTCGAAGCGGAAACCGGGTTGTCCGAATTTTATCTTTCCGAGAATCGAATATTCCGGGCATCTGCCCGCATGGATTATTTCAACGCTTTGTCGATGGCGTAAAACTTTCGAAGGTCTGGTCATCATAGAGCACGACGACGCGTTTGATATTCGCTTTGCCGAACAACGCCGGCGGAAACTGCGTCGCAGATCCGTCATGCCCGTCGGCGTCCTGCGTTTGTTTTTCATCCGCCCGAAGTCCGCCCGGCAGTGTCGGCGTGAAAAGGTCGTTGCCCAATTCGGGGGACGACCTTTGTGCCGCCGTTGTACGGGAGGCCTGCTGGCCCGACGAGGCTGCCGGATATTCATCCCGATACATTTTGTCGGAATCGAGCAGCAGCCAATCCGGATTGATCCGGGGAAACCTCCTGAGGATCTTTTGCAGCAAATCGAAGCCCGGTTTGTTGCGTCCTGCGAGAATGTGGGATATTCCGGCGGGATTGATCTCGAGCTGCTCTGCAAGCTGGCTCGGCTTCAATCCTTCGTTTTTCATCAAATCGAGCAATTTTTCCCTCATCAGCGTAATTTTTTACAAATATAAAGTTTTTTCTTTTGTAAAACAAGTAAGATCTACATTTGTAAAATGTTAATAATTGTTGATAATGTTTACATCTGTAAAAGAAATAATATCGTTAAATTCATCCGGGCAGATTGTTATCCACTATTAGTTAATATAAATATATGTATATTGCTGATAAATAGCATAATTATATGCTAAAATTACTCTTGGGAATCTATTTTGCACAACCACTCTATACCCATTCCGATATTGTTTAACTTAATTTGTATATAAATAGTGTAACTTACTGGTATTTAGTGTGTATATGTGTGGTTGTTTAACAATTTAACTCATGTACTTTGCATTGCGGATAGGCTTTGTTTGCACTCCCCTACTGTTTTTACAAAAATATAAATCAACAGGGATTACGCTTCTTGTTGATTAACATTTGTAATTACAATTGGAAAGTACCCTCCCCTTTGATATTTACATTTGTAAATACACTACCCTTTTTCGATAAAAAATTCGATTTTCCCCGGTATTCCCGGTAACAGCAAGTGCTTTTTCGGCAAACTCCTGCTCTCCGCAAATATTATGTTAAATAAAAAGAATGCGGATAGTGTTAATAACCCACTATCCGCTTATAATATAAGTAATTATATTTTTGTAAACAGCTCCTTATCCGAAGAGTTTTGCTGCAATTTCCCGGAACTCTTCCGGCGTCAATTTGAGCTTTTCGCGGTGGAAATCCACGTCGTTTTCGCTCTGTATGGGAATCAGATGGATGTGTGCATGCGGTACTTCGAGCCCTAAGGCGACCACTGCGACCCTCTTGCAGGCTATTTCCTGCTTGATTTTGGCCGCGACCTTTTTGGCGAAGAGCATCATGCCGGCCAGTGTCTTGTCGTCGAGGTCGAAAATGTAGTCCACTTCCATTTTGGGTACCACCAGCGTGTGCCCTTTGGTCAGCGGGTTGATGTCGAGGAATGCGTAATAGTTTTCGTCTTCGGCGACCTTATACGAAGGGATCTCGCCGGCAATGATGCGTGTAAAGATGGATGACATAGCTTCGTTTTTTGTGATTTCCGTATTTTTTTGCGTTCTTTCGCCGTTTGCGTTTGTTGTCCCCACCCACTCTAAAACAGCTTTTTCCCGGCCAGGAGCCGCCTGTGGTTGACGATGCCGAGCAGTATGTTGGCATAACCGGCGAGCAGTACCACGGCGGTCATCCAGCCGAATGTGTCCCTCCCCGTGCATAACACTACGACCCATGCTCCAGCCAGGACGCTCCAGGCGCCGAGCAGCCAGTATTGCAGCTTCAGCTTCCGCCTTATTTTTTCGGGGGCGTAAACGCTTGCCCGCCATTTAGTCTCCTCGGGTGTCATAGGTAAATCCTCCTTCCCGTTATTCGTCGAATTTTGGCTTGAGTATCTCCGAATAGATGACGGCCCTGCGCAGGTCGAAATCCTCGGTTATTTCGGCTGTAGCATCCTCCTGCGCGTCGTCATACGCGGCGTGGGGATGCTCCGTGGCTGTCATGCGGCCTTTTTGCACGTCGCTGCGCCCGCTGAGGGGTGCAGTGTGCCCGGAACCGGCCGCCGGGGCCGCATCTTCGAATCCGGCAGACGGCGCCATCGTCGGGGTTGCCCCCGGCGCCACGGCCGGCTGCACCTCCTGCCGGACGGGAGTGTCCTCCCTTGAATCCGGTTGCGGCCCCGCAGCCGGATCCCATGACGGCCATGCCTCGCTGCCGGCGTGCCTGTCGCCGGCCTGCCGGGCCTGTTTCTTCGCCTGTTTGCGGCTCTGCGATACCACGTTGAATATCATGGCCGCTGCGATCACTACGATCCATAGGACGGTCGAGAAGTTTTCCATATCAGCTCAGGGTTCGTTTGACACTTTCAATACCTTTTATCTTGCGCAGTTTGTCCATCACGTCGTGCAGGCCCTCTGCATCCTTCACATAGAGGCTTATGCTGCCCTCGAAGATGCCGTCGTGGCTGTGGATGCTGACCTCGCGGATGTTGATGCTGAAATCGCCGCTCACGACCTTCGCCAGGTCGAGCAGGATGCCCATGCGGTCGATGCCCCGCAGCTCGATGGTGACCAGGTACGACATGGCCTTGTGCTGCGACCATTTGATTTCGTCCTTGACGATGTTCTTGCCGAATTGCGCTGCGAGCCTGTCCAGCTCGTCGCAGTTGGCTTTGTGTACGATGATGTTGCCCGTCGCCGGGTCGCGGTACCCCACGACCTTGTCTCCGGGGATCGGCTTGCAGCATTCGGCGATTTCGAACTGGGGTTCTGCCGCCGGTTCCTTTTCCGGGGCGGTTTCGCCCGGGGCGGTGGCGTCGTCGCCGTCTTCCTCCTCCTTTTTGTTGATGAACAGCGTCCAGAATTTGAGGATTTTGCTTTTGGAGTTGACCTTCAGGACTTTTTCGAGGTTGTCGAGGTTGACGATCCCCGCCCCGATCTTGCTGTACAGTTCCTCCTTGTTGTTACTCTCGTAGATGGGTACTATTTTGCGCAGAACGCGGCCGCTGAGCTTGATATTGAGCGACTTCATCTTTTCATCGAGCATGTGCATACCCCGCTCGATGTTGTTCTGCCGCTCGCGCTTGAGGAAACTCTTGATCGACTGCTTGGCTTTGGCCGTAGTTACGATCTCCAGCCATTCGGGCTTGGGACGCGCATTGTCGGCCGTGATGATCTCGATCTGGTCGCCACTGTTGATCTGCGTGGTGATCGGTTCGAGCTTGTGGTTGATCTTGGCGCTGATGGCGCTGTTTCCGATCTTCGAGTGGATGTCGTATGCGAAATCGAGCGCCGTGGCGCCGAACGGCATTTTCCGGGCCTCTCCCTTGGGTGTAAACACCACTATTTCCGAGGTATACAGCGATAACTTGAAGTTGTCCAGGAAGTCTACCGCGTTCTCCGTCGGGCTGTTCAGTGCCGAGCGGATCTGTTTGAGCCACTTGTCGAATTCGTCCTCGTCCTGCGAGATGGTCGCATGCTTGTATTTCCAGTGCGCGGCGAATCCCCTTTCGGCGATGTCCTCCATGCGCTGGGTGCGGATCTGTACCTCGACCCATACGCCGTCGGGCCCCATCACGGTCGAATGCAGCGCCTCGTAGCCGTTGGCCTTGGGCATCGAGATCCAGTCGCGCAGCCGGTCGGGTTTCGGGGTGTAGATGTCCGTGATGGTGGAGTATACCTGCCAGCATTGGGTCTTTTCCGAGGGGAACGGCAGCGGCTTGAACACGATGCGGATGGCAAACAGGTCGTATATCTCCTCGAAGGGGATCTGTTTGCGCTGCATCTTGCTCCATATCGAGTAGACGCTCTTTACCCGCCCCGAGATTTCGTAGTTGATGTTGTCGCGGTTGAGCCCCGCGATGATCGGGGCGTTGAACTTGCTGATGAACTCCTGGCGCGACGCCTCGGTTTCATTGAGTTTCTGTGTGATCTCGGCGTATTGCTGCGGGAACCGGTACTTCATGCAGAGGTCTTCCAGTTCGCTTTTGATCGAATAAAGCCCCAGCCGGTAGGCCAGCGGTGCGAAGAGGTAGATCGTTTCGCCCGTGATCTTGATCTGTTTGTTCATCGGCATCGCCCCCAGCGTGCGCATGTTGTGCAGGCGGTCGGCGATTTTGATGAGGATGACCCGCACGTCGTCCGAGAGGGTCAGCAACACCTTGCGGAAATATTCGGCCTGTTCCGAGGTTTCGGCGTTGAACACGCCCGACATCTTGGTCAGCCCGTCGACCATCGAGGCGATTTTCGGCCCGAAGATGCGTTCCATGTCTTCCACGGTGTATTCCGTGTCCTCCACGACGTCGTGCAGTAATGCCGCCACGACCGATTTCACGCCCAGTCCGATCTCCTCGATGACGATCTTGGCTACTGCAATAGGATGCAGGAGGTATGGCTCGCCGGAGCGGCGCCTTACCCCCTGATGTGCCTCCTTGGCCAGGAAAAATGCCCTTTTTATGAAATTCCAGTCCTCGTCGTTCTTACATATCTTGGTGCACGAGAGGAGCAGATCGTCCCACTTTTCCTTGATTATAACTTCATCCTCGGCAGTATAATCCATACCTTATTGTTTAGGTGCCTTCATGGCCTCGCGTACCTTGGCCTCGATTTCGTTGCGGAGCCCGTCGTCGTTTTTCAGCAGCTCCTTCACGGCGTCGCGTCCCTGGCCGATCTTGCGGTCGCCGTACGAGAACCACGAGCCGGCTTTCTTGACCACGCCGTAGTCGACGCCCAGGTCGACGATCTCGCCGATCTTCGAGATGCCCTCGCCGAACATGATGTCGAATTCCGCACGTTTGAACGGGGGTGCCACCTTGTTCTTCACGACCTTCACCTTCGTGCGTGTTCCCAACTGTTCCTCGCCGTCCTTGATGACCGACATGCGGCGGATGTCGATGCGCACGCTGGCGTAGAATTTCAGGGCATTGCCGCCCGTCGTGGTCTCGGGATTACCGTAGACGACACCGATCTTGTCGCGCAGCTGGTTGATGAAGATGCAGACCGTCTTGGTCTTCGAGATGCTCGACGTCAGCTTGCGCAGTGCCTGCGACATCAGGCGGGCCTGGAGGCCCATCTTTGAGTCGCCCATCTCGCCTTCGATCTCGGCCTTGGGGGTCAGCGCCGCCACCGAGTCGATGACGATGATGTCGATCGCGCTCGACCGGATCAGCGAATCGGCGATTTCGAGCGCCTGCTCGCCGTTGTCGGGCTGCGAAATGAGCAGGTTGTCGACGTCCACGCCCAGTTTCTGCGCGTAGAAGCTGTCGAAAGCGTGCTCGGCGTCGATGAACGCCGCGATGCCTCCGGCTTTCTGCGCCTCGGCGATGGCGTGGATCGCCAGGGTCGTCTTACCCGACGACTCGGGGCCGTAGATCTCCACGACGCGGCCTTTGGGATAGCCGCCCACACCCAGCGCCATGTCGAGCGTGATCGAACCCGTCGGGATGACCGGTACGTCGTTCACCTCCTGCGAGTTCATGCGCATGATCGAGCCCTTGCCGAAGTCCTTTTCTATTTTTTCCATCACTGCGTTAAGCACTTTGAGCTTATCCGCATTTACCTGTACTTTTTCTGCCATTTTGTGTAGTTCCTCGTTATTTGAAATTTTTTTTATCGTTTTTGTTGCCGCATCCTGTCCAGGGCTTTCATCTGGTCGGTGCGCTTGTCGGCTTTCGTGCCGCGCGGCATTGGGAAGCTGATTGTCCGGGCATCCAGCATCCGGTCCTGGAAGGGGCTCCAGTTGTTGACCGATGTGTTGCCTATTCCCCAGAGCCCGGTTCGCCTGTTCAGGTCGTGCGGGTATTTCTGCCGGGATCGGATCAGGGACTCCTCCTGTTGCGCAGCCCGCTCCTGCATGGTGCGGTGGAGTTTGCGGCGTGCGCGCAGGTAGGGGTTTACCTCTTCCTGCAGCCACCGGAGCCCGAACTCCTCGGGGGGAAGCATCCGCAGCGAACTTGCGGCGGCATGCGCCTTGGCCGAGAACTCGGCCGGAAGTTCTGTCGCGGGCACGCCCGGAGACCCTGCTGCGAATTCCGCCGGCTGTTTCCGCCCCGGCTCCGCCGCGGATTCCCGTGCGGGGCTTTGCGCAAGCTCATGCCCGAGTGCTGCCGGCCGCCCTTGTGCCGGAAGCTGCAAGGTGCCCAAGAGGCTGCCTGCCGCAAGTAGTATGCCCGCAAAGAATTTCATGCCTGTCGTCGGTTGGTGCCGTCCTATTTGTAAGCGTCCAGGATTTGCCGGTAGTGATTTGCGGTGTCGACCTTGGTGAATACCTTTTCGATCCGCCCCTCGGCGTCGATGACGAACGTCGTGCGCAGTACGCCCATATATTTGCGGCCGTACATCGACTTTTCGGCCCAGACCCCGTAAGCTTCGCAGACGCTGTGGTCGGTGTCGGCGAGCAGCGTGAAATTCAGGTCGTGCTTGGCACAGAAGTTCCGGTGCGATTTTTCGCTGTCGGGGCTTACGCCGATGATCCGGAATCCCATGCGGGCGAGTTCTGCCCTGCCGTCGCGCAGGCTCTTGGCTTCGAGCGTGCACCCCGAGGTGTTGTCCTTGGGGTAGAAATAGAGTATCGTGCGTTGTCCCTTCAGGTCGGCCAGCGTCAGCGCCGCACCGTCCTGGGTCGTGGACTTGAAATCCGGGGCCATATCCCCCGCCTGTAACTGTGTCATACGTTTCCGAAAAAAGGTTCGTTTTCGCAAAAATAGTGCAGACCCTGCGCTGTACCCCGTTTCCGGGGCAAGGCCCGAGCGCTGCCTATTTTGGGTAAAGATAGGAATTTTCCGCGGATTTTCACCCTTCTGTGCCTACTTTTTTGTTGCTCTGCCGCGTGTGCCACGCGCCGCTCAGTCCCACATGTAGGTCACCTCGATCTGTTCGTTGAACTCTTCCTGCGTGGTGTTGAGTTTCTTGTGGCAAGCCGGGCAGCGGATCGCCGTTTCGGTTTCGACATATTCGCCGCATCCCACGCACACCGGCAGTACGCCGTAGCCCGGTTGCATGTGGTGCTCGAACTGCGCCCCGCAGTGCCTGCACCTGATTTTGTAAGCTGTTCCCATAATCGTTTTCTTTTAGGTTCACGGTACAAAGTAACAGCGCCGTAGTGACAACTTGTGACGCAGAATTAAAAAACGCATGTTTTTTTGCGAAACATGCGTTTTTTTTGCCGGAACCCTACCCTGTGGTCAGTGGGCGTGTTCGGCCTCCATGGCTTCCTGCTGGGTCTTGTGTACCGTGCCGTGGGGATGCTCCGCCGGGGCGTAGATCGAATAGAGTTTCAGCGGCTTGTCGCCTTTGTTGACGATGTTGTGCCACTTCCCGGCCGGGACGAAGATCGCATAGTCGTCTTCCACGTCGCGTACGAAGTCGAGCTTATCCTGGCTGTCGCCCATCATCACCTGTGCCATACCCTCTTCGATGCGCAGGAACTGGTCGATGCCCATGTGCTGCTCCAACCCTACATCCCCGCCTACGGGAATCGTCATCAGCGTGACCTGCAGGTTGTTACCCGTCCAGAGCACCGTCCTGAAATTCTCGTTCCCGAGCGTGTAGCTTTCGATGTTCAGGACGGTCGGTTCCGTCCCGTAATCCTGCAGTACGACGGCCGCTGCTGCCGGCAGCGTTTCAGTCGTTCGGGGTGTTTGCCGGCAGCAGGAACCGGCTGCTAATGCCGTGCAAAGCACACCCAGCGTTGCGATCGTGTTTATTTTCATGATGTCGGATGTTTTATGTATATTACAAATATACGAAAAAAAAGCCGTGACAAAACCTGTCACGGCTCCCTGTTTGGATTTTACGGTATGTGTCCGCAATTGTTCCGGCCCGGGGCTGCTTTGTGCGATGCGCCTTCGTGGCGGGGGGACCCCCCCCCGGCGGAAGCCCCTCCCTGTAACCGGTTATTGCGCAAGCACTTTCTTTTCGATCTCCTCGACCTGTCGGCGGAACGCCTTGTCGGTCTCGATCAGGTTCGATACGGCCTTGCACGAGTGGAGCACCGTGGCGTGGTTGCGGCCTCCGATGGCGGCCCCGATGGTCGTGAGCGGTGCCTTGGTGTGCTGTTTGGCGAGGTACATGGCGATCTGCCGTGCCTGGGCGATCTCGCGCGTCCGCTCCGTGGAGTTGAAGCGAGCGAAATCGAGGTTCAAGTATTCGCACACCACTTCGATGATGTGGTCGAGCGTGATCTCCTTCTGGTAGAGCTGCACGTAGACCTTCAGGATCTCCTTGGCCAGCGACGTGGTGATCTTGCGCCCGAGGAACGAGGCGTTGGCCACCAGCGACGAGAGCGCTCCCTCGATCTCACGCACGTTGGCCGAGATGTTGTCCGCCAGGTAGGCCACCACGTCGTCCGAAATCTGCGCCCCGAACTTCTGCGCCTTTACGCGGATGATCTTGAGCTTCGTGTCGTAGTCGGGCGTGTTGAGCTGTGCCGACAATCCCCACTTGAAGCGCGTCAGCAGGCGCTGTTCGATGTCTTTCAGCTCCACGGGCGGCTTGTCCGAGGTGAGAATCAGCTGTTTGCCCGCCAGCTGTAGGTGGTTGAAGATGTTGAAGAACGCATTCTGCGTGCCCGTCTTCCCGGTCAGTTCCTGGATGTCGTCGATGATCAGTACGTCGATCATCTGGTAGAAATGGATGAAATCGGGGATTTCGCCGTTCTTGTACGCGGTCTGGAACTGCGCCTGGAATTTGTTCATCGAGACATACAGCACCTGCAACTCGGGATGGCGCTGGCGTACCTCGTGGCCGATGGCCTGTACGATGTGCGTCTTGCCCAGTCCCGAGTCCCCATATATATATAGGGGGTTGAAGGGGTTGTTGCCCGGGTTTACGGCCACGGACATGCCCGCCGAACGTGCCAGGCGGTTGCATTCGCCCTCGATGAAGGTCGCGAACGTGAGCCCCGGATTCAGCTGCGGGTCGATGATTATCTTCTTGAGCCCCGGAATTACGAAGGGATTCTTTATATTTGCGGTGTTGGTCTGCGTGTTGAAACGCGAAATGGCCGTGGTGTCGGCATCGGCGGTAACGGGTACGGCCGGGGGTGTCGAACGCGGCACGGCATAGTGCAGCCGGGTCTGCTGTCCGTAGAGCTGCGAGATGATCGGACGCAGGAACGGGATGTAGTTCTTTTCGATCTGGTGTACGTAGCTCTCGTTGGGAACACGCAGGCGCAGGTTGGTGCCGTCGAACTCCAGCGGTACGATCGGCTGGAACCACTTCACGAACTCCTCTTCGGAGGTCTGTGCCTTGATCCGGTCAAGGCAGTTCTGCCACATATCGCTATATGTCTGCGTGTTGTTTAACATGATAAGGGTTGCACTGTTTTTGATGTGACAAAGTTGTGAATAATTTTGCAAAAAGATTTCCAAAAAGGTGTTGTATTTTCACTTTTTTTATATATAGAAAAACAACGGTTTCCGGGCATTCAATTTTAACTCCCTGATAGTGAATAATAGAAATAAATTTCGTATATTTGCATATCAATTTTTTAGGCAGTCCTATAATCAAGTTATAAATAAAACCAATAAAACTTATGGCTAACGAACTGGAACAATTGGTGCTGAAAAAAGCGCAGGCATGGCTTGACGGCCACTACGATGAAGCTACCAAAAAGCAGGTTAAATACCTGATCGATAACGATATGAAAGAACTCACCGAGAGTTTCTACAAAGACCTCGAATTCGGTACGGGCGGCTTGCGCGGCATCATGGGCGTGGGTACCAACCGCATGAACGTCTATACGGTGGGGGCTGCTACACAGGGGCTTTCGAACTATCTCAAGAAGAACTTCGCGGGCGAGCAGATCCGGGTTGCGATCGGCCACGACAGCCGCAACAATTCGCGCATGTTCGCCGAGCATGTGGCAGACATTTTCGCCTCGAACGGATTCACCGTTTTCCTGTTCGATACGCTGCGCCCGACGCCCGAGCTGAGCTTCGCCATCCGCGAGCTGAAATGCCATTCGGGCGTGGTCGTGACCGCCTCGCACAACCCCAAGGAATACAACGGTTACAAGGCCTACTGGACGGACGGCGCGCAGGTTACCGAGCCGCACGACAAGAACATCATCGCCGAGGTGGAGAAGATCACCGACGTGGACATGATACTCACGGGTAAGAATCCCGAAAACATCACGATCCTCGACGAGAAATTCGACGAGATTTATTTAAATAAGGTGCACGAATTGTCGCTTTCGCCCGAAAGCGTGAAGAAGCACCGCGACATGAAGATCGTCTACTCCCCGATGCACGGCGCAGGCGTCCGCCTGGTGCCCGCGTCGCTGCGGAAATTCGGCTTCACGAACATCATCATGGTGAAGGAGCAGGCCGTCATCGACGGGAACTTCCCCACCGTCGAGTCGCCCAACCCCGAGGAGCGCAAGACCATGTCGATGGCTATCGACCTCGCGGCCAGGGAGGGGGCCGACCTCGTCCTGGCTACCGACCCCGACTCCGACCGTATCGGCGTCGCGCTGCGCAACAAGAAGGGCGAGTACGTGCTGCTGAACGGCAACCAGACGTTGGTGCTGCTGATGAGCTACCAGCTGACCCGCTGGGCCGAGCGCGGCGAGCTGGACGGGAACCAGTACGTCGTGAAGACCATCGTCACCTCGCAGATGGCTAATGCCGTGGCCGACTATTTCAAGGTGAAGTGCTACGACTGCCTCACGGGGTTCAAGTATATCGCCAAGATCATCCGCGAGAACGAGGGCAAGGCCAAGTATATCGGCGGCGGCGAAGAGTCGTTCGGCTACCTTGCCGGCGATTACGTGCGTGACAAGGATGCCGTGTCGGCCTGCTCGCTGGCTGCCGAAGCCGCCGCATGGGCCATGGATACGATGGGTCTGACGCTCTACGAGTGGCTGCAGGAGCTTTACGTGAAATACGGTTTCTACCGCGAAGGGCTTGTGTCGGTCGTCCGCAAGGGCAAGGAGGGAGCCGAACTGATCCAGAAGATGATGGTCGAATTCCGCGCGAACCCGCCCAAGACGATCCTGGGATCGCCCGTCGTGAAGATCAACGATTTCCTGACGCTCGAAACGACCGACGTGAAGAGCGGCGCCATGACCCCGATCGTGCAGGATCGCAGCAACGTGCTCCAGTGGTTCACCGAGGACGGCACGACCGTGTCGGTGCGTCCGTCGGGCACGGAGCCCAAGATCAAGTTCTACTTCGGCGTGAAGGCTCCCCTGGCGTCGGTTGCCGATTTCGATGAGGTGCAGGCCGAGCTCGACGCCAAGATCGAAGGCATCAAGAGAGACCTCAAGCTGGAGTAGCCGCGTACCCTGCTGCATAAGGCCCCGGCAATTTTGCCGGGGCTTTTTCATGGCCATTTCCAACTATTCCCAGGCCGTTATTTGCCCCGAAAATTTGTATTTCTAAATTTTTAGTTTTATTTTTACTAAAATTTTAGTAGCGTAAAGCGACCGTAGCATGAAAAATCTGTTTATCCGGCTGGTCGCCCTGTTGGGCGCCGCGATGGCCGTACATGGCGTGTCGGCGCAGGAGCCGCAGAAGCACGAGGCGGAGCTGCGCTTCGACCAGGCGCAGCGCGAGGAACTTGCCGATGAGCCCTTCCCCGCCGTCGCCGTAGATTCTGCCGTCGCAGGCCGCCCCTTTGCCTATAAACTCAACCGGAAACGCACTACGGAGGCCGCGGCTTACGACGCCGTGACCCTGTGGAACGTCCGCAAGGTCAAAATCCGGGATCGCCGCATGAAACTTACCGACTCCACCCGGCGCGAAAAGGTGCGGCTGCTGAAATTTTTTACCGAGCGCGACCGGAAAAAGGGCGCCCGCCCCCACCTGCTGGGCAATGTCGCGGGGTATACCTGGTCTAACCGCATCTATGACGAAACCGCGCGGACACGGCGCACGGTGCCCAAGCACATTGCGACCTATACCCTGCGCGACGAGTATGATTCGGTACGTCGAGCCGGCGGTGATGTGTCCATGTTCCAGGTGCCCGAGGAGCTGTGGCGACGGTTGTCTCCTAAAGCCGTCTATGTGCTCGACGGGGTACGTGTCCCGGGCAGCGTCTTCCAGTTTATCGACGGGCTGTTCCTGCGTACGCTCGAAGTCCATACCGACCCCGGGACAATGGCACGTTACGATACCGACCAGGGGGTTGTCATCGGGGATGTATACCCCGACCGGATACCCCTGGTGGTCTTCGGCGGCCAGCCCTCGACGATCGAATCGTGGCTGAAAATCTGCCATACCGATGCTTTTTCGGTAGATGCCGCAGTGCCCATGCGTTATTTCTACATGCTGCCCGTCGAGGCCGTGCAAATCTACGGGCTGGCGGGTAAATACGGTGCGATCTGCGTCGAGTTGGCTGAATAGCCCCGGGGCTGCCCTTCGCCCGATACTCTGTCCGCATTGCATTGCGGGCAGTTTTTTTGTTTTCCGGCAAAATAATTAAAAAAATAGTTGTATAACTAAAATATTAGTTTTATCTTCGTTGCAGACAAATCAACTAAAAGTATAGTTATGACAGGAATAGTAAAGAACCGACCGCAGGAACTGACCCGTGCCGAACTGGAGATCATGCAGGTATTGTGGAACAGGGGCGCCGCCGTCGTACACGGCATCCTCGACGAGATGGACGAACCCAAACCCGCCTACAATACCGTTTCGACCATCGTCCGCATTCTCGAAAAAAAGGGCTTCGTCGCACACAAGGCCTATGGCAAGACCCACGAATACTACCCCGTCGTCTCGAAGGACGACTATGCGCGCCGCTATATGGACACCGTGCTGAATAATTTTTTCGGCGGTTCCGTCAGCCGGCTGGTTTCGTTCTTCTCCGAACACAAGGCCATTTCGCTGGAGGAGACCGATGCCATTCTGGACATGCTCAAAAACCGCAAGTGATGAAATCCCCCGCTCTGTACCTGCTCGAAGTGTTCTTTTGCAGCGGTATGCTGCTGGCATTCTACCGGCTGCTGCTCGTCCGCAAAGTCTCTTTCGCGGCCTGTCGCCGTTACCTCGTGGCGGCAATGCTGCTTTCGGCGGCGATCCCCGCGCTCGATATCCCCCTCTACCCCGCCCGTACGGAGGCCGATCCGCTGCCGCTGGTTGCCTCACAGGCCGTCCCGCCTGCTGAAGAACCTTTCGTCGCGGAGGCGGGCCAGCCGGCCGCCGTTGTGCGCACAACGGCCCCTGCCACCGACTGGGGACGCGTGGCACGCATCGCCGTGGCCGCATTGTACCTGCTGACCGCCGCGGTGTCGCTTGCGATCCTTGCCGTGCGCATCCTCGGGATCAGACGTCTGCGCCGCCGTTCGCGGATCACCGATTGCGGCGCATATGCCGTGGCGGAGAATCCTCGCGTCGGGACGCCCTTTTCGTTTCTGCGGACGGTATTTCTGGGCGAGGGTTACGAAGGCCGCCGCCGCGAGATCGTGGTCTGCCACGAGGCGAGCCATGTGCGCCACCGCCACTCCGCCGAACGCATCGCGCTCGAACTGGTGCGCAGCGTCTTCTGGTTCAATCCCTTTGTCTGGATCGCCGGGCGCTGGCTTTCGGAGGTGCAGGAGTGGGAGGCCGACCGCGACGTGCTCGATGCGGGGTACGGCCTCACGGAATACAGGACGATCATTTTCCGTCAACTCTTCGGTTATAATCCGGATATAGCCTGCGGGTTGAATCATTCACTCACAAAAAAACGATTTGCCATGATGACACAATTCACAAGGCGCCGGTTCGCATTCGTGCGCTTCGGTGCGGCCATCCCCGTGGTGGCCGGGATGATGATGCTTTGCAGCTTTACGACCAAAACCTCCGGATCTGCCGAGCCGGGCACTGCCTCCCGTATCCATATCTCCGCCGACGGGACGGTGACGTTCAACGGGCGTCCCGTATCCATCGACCGACTGGCGGGCTATGTCGCGGCCGAACGCGCCAAACTTCCCGAGTCCGACCGTGCGGACATGCAGGTGCTCCTGACGTCCGACGTATCCGGCAGCCCTGCTGCCCTCGTCGGCAAGACCGTGACCTTCGGTGCCGCGGGGCAACTGGAGGTGCTCCGCTCTGACAGGGCCTATCCGTCGGATGTCCGGACAATGATATTCGCCGGTAACGTACAAGCCCGCTTCCGGGATGAAACGCCCGACCCGTCCTTGAAGGATGTGCTTACGGAAATACGCTGCGACAGCCTGGTCGTGAACCCTGCCGGCCGGAACTTCGAGTGCTTCGATGCCGGTTTCAGCAATGCTTCCATGCTTTCCTTCGGTAAATGGTATCGTTTCCTGGCCGACGATTCCGGCCTCGGCTGGAGCCGCGAGATGGAAAATGTTATGGAAACATCGCTGAATACCGCCCTGATACAGGTATTGCCCGACGGCAATATCCTGCTGAACGGAGGCCCCGTATCCGTTGCCGAGCTGGAGCCGAAACTCGTGGCTTGGCGTGGCGAGCGTTCGCCCGCCGATGTCGGTGCCTGGATTATAGCAGGGAAAGAGGCGAAGATGGGCGTTGTGACCGACATAAAACAAGCTTTGCGTGCTGCCAATATCCTGCGGGTCATGTATAACGGAACCGATGAACGCATGGTTATGCGTATGCTGCCGCCCCGCTCCGCCTCTTCCCCGGGCGTAAATGTGGTTGCCGACGTGCTGGCGGTCGTGCCCGGCAGTGCCGCGGGGGAAGATAGCTCTACGGTACGGTCTGAGATCCGGGTCAGGGAGCGCAATGTTTTTCTGGTGCTGCTAAACGGGAACGGGAAGATGATGGTCGGGACGGCTGACGCATTGGAGCTCATCGACCCCCGTGAGCTCACGTCGCGCGTTGGGGCGTTTGTACGCAATGTGTCCGACGACCCCGGGCTGGCCGAGAAGGTGGTGACGGAATTCGACCTACCGGGCGGCGGAAAGATGGAATACCCCGTGAGCCAGGGGATCGTATCGTTGCAGACGGCGAGCGACACCCCGTTCGACAGTTATCTCGATGTTCAGAATCGCATTGCGCAGGCATTCGACGATATCCGTACCCACTTGGCGCAGCGGCAGTTCGGGAAGCCTTACGGGGAGCTTTCCGATGCCCAGCGCCAGGTGGTCATGCGGGCCGTTCCGCTGAAGATTTCCGAAGCCGAACCCCACGTTTCCCGGTAGTTGGACACCCCACCGCCGCCGGTTGGCAGTTGGCAGTTGGCCGGTGTTCGGTATCCGGCACCCCGGATCGCCGCGTCAGACGGACACCAGCCGCCCGGCATCCGTTATGCCGGATCGCCGCCTCAGACCGCCGGCAGACCGCTTTCCGTCCTCCGTTATTCCGGATCGCCACCCCAGACCGACGCCAGCCAACGCACGGCTGACAACGGCCGGTTTACCGATTTACCATAAGCGGACACCCCGTACGGAGCCCTTGGCCTTGCGCGGGGTGTTTTGTGCCGCGGTGCGGCCGTGGTTTCGGAATGACTCCTGGGACAGGCGGTTTTTCGGGGTCAGAGCTTCGGATTGTGCAGGTGCCGCTCTTTGTCGCGCGAGGTTTTCTTGGCGAAATTCGCCTCCACTGCCGCCGTGAGGTCTACACCCGTCTGGTTCGCAAGGCATACCAGTACCCATAACACATCGGCCATTTCATCGGCGAGGTTGCATTTCTCCCCCTCCTTGAACGACTGGTCGCCGTATTTGCGTGCCATGATGCGTGCCAGCTCCCCCACCTCTTCGGTGAGCACGGTCATGTTCGTCAACTCGCTGAAGTAGCGCACGCCGTACTGCCTGATCCATGCGTCTACCCGTTGCTGCAATTCACTCAGTTCCATCGTTGCTGATTTTTCCCGAAAGGTACGAAAAAATCCCGCTCCCTGCTATTTCCCGGCTTATTTTACCCGTATCAGGTTCAGCCCGTCGCGCAGGGGGATGATCACGTTTTCGACCCGCGGATCTTCGGAGACCATGCGGTTGAACTCCACCACGGCCTGCGTGTGGCGGTCGCTGCGGGCTATGGGCTGCACGACCTTGCCCGACCAGAGGATGTTGTCCGCGATCAGCACCGAGCCGCTGTGAACCAGGGGGGCGGTGCCGCCGTCCCCCATCAGCATCCGGTAGTAGTCCGGATACTCGCGTTTATCCCCGTCGATGAATACCAGGTCGAATTCCATGCCCAGCGCCGGGGCGATGTCGAGTGCCGAGCCGATGTGCAGCCGGATCTTCGCGCCGTGCGGGCTGCGGTCGAAAAAGGATTGCGCCAGCTCTTCCAGCTCGTCCTCCACCTCGATGGTGTGCAGTTCCCCGCCCTCTTCGAGCCCTGCGGCCATCGAGAGCGCCGAATACCCCGTGAAGGTGCCGATCTCGAGGATGCGCCGTGGCCGGAGCATCCGCACGAGCATCTCCAGCAGGCGCCCCTGTATATGGCCCGACAACATGCGGGGCTGTACGACCCGCAGGTTGGCCTCACGGTCGAGCTCGTGCAGCAACTCCTCTTCGGGCGAGGTGTGGTCGTGGATGTATTGTTCGAGCGCGTCCATTACTGCTTGCAGAACCCTTCCTTGTTGAACTTGTACGACGCTTCGATGGCCTCAGGGGTGTCGGCCGCGAGGGCGAGCAGGCATTCGCAGGTGAATTCCAGTTGTCCGGTGCCGTTGGCCGTTACGACGTTGCCGTCGCGCACGGCCTGCCGCTCCTCGTAGAGCGCTTCGCCCGTATAGTTTGCCCCGCCCCACTTTTGCAGCATTCCGAGGGTGTTGCCCGTGTGCCGGATACCGTTCAGGAAGCCGTGTGCGGCCATGAACGACACGGCATTGCAGATGGCGCCGACGACGATCCCGCGTGCCAGCGCCTCGCCCACGAGCGGCACGATCCGTTGCGCCGCCTCCGACTGCCACTGCATACCCCCGACGAGGATCAGCCCTGCGCACGCTTCGGGCAGCGCCGAGGCGTCGCAGTCGGCCGCGGCCCGCAACCCGCCGATCGACCGGACGGGCCGGCCGTCGGGTGTCATGTATTTCACGCCGTAGGATGCCGGGCGTCCCGGCATCGTGCCCGCCCGCAGCGCCGGGGCGAGGAATGCCGCCTCCCAGTCTGCGAAATCGTCGAGCAGGACGAATACGATCTCCTTTTCCATATCCCTATTATTTATAGATGAGTCTCGACATGCCGGAGAAAACTTCTTCGGCGACCTCGGTGAGCTGTGCGGCGGTCAGTGCGCGCACCTTGGCGTAGACCTGTTCCATGGTATCCACGTCGTCGTGCGTCAGGAAACTTTTTCCGGCCCCCAGCATGTACCCTTCGTTGCTCTCGCTCGATATGGCCAGCTGTGCGATGAACTGTTTTTTCGCCATCGACAGCTGGCGTGCGGTGAGCGGCGTCGTGCGCAGCCTGTGCAGTTCTCCTTCGATCAGGTCGATGCACTGCGCCGTATTGCCGTTTTCGGAGCTGAAGTAGATCGCCACGATGCCCGAGTCGCTGTACGGCGTGTAGCTGGCTTCGATGTTGTACGACAGCCCGTTCTTCTCGCGTACCACGACGTTGAGCAGTGAGTTGGCGCACGGCCCGCCGAGGATGTTAATCAGCAGTGCCAGCGGCATCCGCTTTTCCTCGCCGATGCCGTAGGCGCGGTTGCCGATGATGCAGTGCGTCTGGTGCGTGTGCTTCACGACTGTCTTTTCGAAGGCCGCGCAGGGTGCCGGGGCTACCCTGCCGAAGCCGCGTGCCGAAGCCGCCTGCCCGGCGAAATAACGTGCCGCGACGGCTTCGGCGGTTTTGGCCGAGAAGTTCCCGATCGACGAGAATACCATCTGGTCGGTGGTGTGCGTGCGGCCCGTGAAGGCGCGTATCGCTTCCCCGTCGTAGCGTGCGAGCGCATTCTTGCGCCCCAGGATGTTGTGCCCCAGCTCCGACCCTGCGAAGAGCATGTCCTCGAACGTATCGTAAATCAGGTCGGCAGGCGAATCCTTGTAGGTGTTTATCTCGTCCGCGATCACCTCCTTTTCGCGTTCCAGTTCCCGCTCGGGGAAGGTCGAGCGGAAGGCTACGTCGGCGATCAGTTCGGCCGCCCTGGGGAAGTCGCCGCGCAGCGTCGTGGCGTGTATGGTCGTGTCCTCCTTGGTGGTGAAGGCGTTGAGTTCCCCGCCGAGGTTTTCCAGCCGGCAGTTGACCTGCCAGGCACGGCGGCGCTGCGTGCCTTTGAAAAACGCATGTTCGGTCAGATGCGCCAGCCCGTACTGGTCGGGATGCTCGTCGCGGCTGCCGGCGTTGATGACCAGCGCACAGTGCGCCACGTTGCTTTTCACCTGGCGGTGGATGCCCCTGATGCCGTTGGGGAGTCGGTATGTGAAGAATTCCATTGTTGTTGCTTGTCGGGGAATTTCCGCCTTTACAGGGGCGGTGTTCGTTATAATTTCGTACGCAGGCGGAGGTATTTTCCCGTGTAACTCGCCGGGCATTGCTCCAGGTTGCGGGGCGTGCCCTCGAATACGACCCTGCCGCCGCCCGTGCCGGCCTCGGGCCCGAGGTCGACGACCCAGTCGGCGCATTTGATGACGTCCATGTTGTGCTCCACGATGACGATCGTGTGCCCCCGTTCGATCAGGGCGTTGAATGCCGCCAGCAGCTTGTTGATGTCGTGGAAATGCAGCCCCGTCGTCGGCTCGTCGAAGATGAACATCACGCCGCCCTGGGCGCTGTCCTTGGTCAGGAACGACGCCAGCTTCACGCGCTGGCTCTCGCCGCCCGAAAGGGTCGACGACGACTGCCCGAGCTTGATGTAACCCAGCCCCACGTCCTGCAATGGTTTGAGCCGTTCGACGATGCGTTTGCAGGTCGGGTCTTTTTTGTCCTCGCCGAAAAACGCGATGGCGTCGTCGACGGTCATTTCCAGCACGTCGTAGATCGACTTGCCGCGGTATTTCACTTCGAGTATCTCGTCGCGGAAACGCTTGCCGCCGCAGGCCTCGCATACCAGTTCGACGTCGGCCATGAACTGCATCGAGACCTTGATGACCCCCTCGCCCTGGCACTCTTCGCAGCGGCCTCCCGCGATGTTGAACGAGAAGGACGACGCCCCCAGTCCCGTATGCTGGGCGTAGGGCTGGTCGGCGAACAGCTTGCGGATCTCGTCATAGGCCTTGATATAGGTCACGGGGTTCGACCGCGATGACTTGCCGATCGGGTTCTGGTCGATCATCTCGACCGACCTGAGCAGCTGCACGTCGCCGCCGATGCCGTCGAAGTCGCCAGGCTTGACGCCCGTGTCGAAGAGCAGGCGCCGCAGCGCCGGGTAAAGGATGCCCTTGGCCAGCGACGACTTGCCGCTGCCGCTCACGCCCGTGATGCAGGTCATGACGCCCAGCGGAATCCGCACGTCGATGTTGCGCAGGTTGTTCTCACGCGCCCCCTGGATGAGGATCGAGTTGCTCCAGCCGCGTTCGGTGGCGGGGGGCGCTATCGCGCGGCGCCCGGTCAGGTAGTCAGCCGTGAGGCTCTTCCTGCTTTTGAGCAGTTGGGGCAGCGTGCCGCTGAAGACCACCTCGCCGCCGTTGTAGCCCGCCTTGGGGCCGATGTCGACGATGTAGTCGGCGGCGCGGATCACCTCCTCCTCGTGCTCCACGACGATCACCGTGTTGCCCAGGTCGCGCAGTTGCTGCAAGACCTTGATCAGGCGGTTCGTGTCGCGCGGGTGCAGGCCGATCGAAGGCTCGTCGAGGATGTAGAGCGACCCCGTGAGGTTGCTGCCCAGCGACGTCGAGAGGTTGATGCGCTGGCTTTCGCCGCCCGATAGGGTCGACGAAAGGCGGTCGAGCGTCAGGTAGCCCAGCCCCACGTCGGCCAGGTATTGCAGGCGGTTGCGGATTTCCACGAGGATTCGCGCCGCGGTCTTCGTGTCGTGCCCGTCCAGTTCCAGCCCGGCGAAGAACGCGATCAGTTCGTCGACCGGCATCACCACCAGGTCGGCGACGGTCTTGCCGCCCACCTTCACGTAGAGCGCCTCCCTGCGCAGGCGGCTGCCGCCGCATTCGGGGCAGGTGGTCTTGCCCGTATAGCGGGCTTTCATTACGCGGAACTGAATCTTGCGGCGTTCCGAGTCGATGTAGGCGAAAAAGTCGTCCAGCCCGTGGAAATATTCGTTGCCGCGCCACAACAGGCGTTTCTGCTCCTGCGTCAGTTCATGGAACGGCGTATGGATCGGGAAATCGAACTTGTAGGCGTTCTCCACCAGCTGCTCCTTCCACTTGCGCATCGTCTCGCCGCGCCAGCAGGCCACGGCGTCCTCGTAGATGGTCTTGCTCTTGTCGGGGATCACCAGGTCTTCGTCGATGCCGATCACCTTGCCGTACCCCTCGCACCGGGGACATGCCCCCAGCGGGTTGTTGAAGCTGAAAAGGTGTTCCGAGGGGTGCTCGAACTGGATGCCGTCGGCCTCGAAGCGCGACGAGAACTCCGTGGCGCCCTTGTCGGTGATGACCGTGCAGATCCCCTCGCCGTAGGAGAACGCCCGGGCTACGGAGTCCCGCATGCGGGTCTGCGTATCGTCGTCTGCGGCGATGCGTGCCCGGTCTATGACCACGAGGATCTCCTCCGCCCGGGTCTTTTCGTCGACCTGGGGCAGGATATCCTCGATGAGCCGCGTTTCGCCCTTCGTCCAGACGCGCATCAGGCCGTCGGAGAGCAGCAGCGTGAGTTTCTCGATGATCCCCTGCCCCCTGCCCAGCGTGAGCGGCGCCGCGATCACGACGCGCCCGCCCTCGCCCTGCTGCTGGATGTAGGCCGCCACGTCGTCCACGCTGTAACAGCGCACCTCCTGCCCCGACACGGGCGAAAAAGTGTGCCCGATGCGGGCGTAGAGCAGCTTCAGGTAGTCGTATATTTCGGTCGTGGTACCCACTGTCGAACGGGGATTGCGCGTGTTGACTTTCTGTTCGATGGCGATGGCCGGCGCGATGCCCGTGATGATGTCCACGTCGGGCTTGCTGATCTTCCCGAGGAACTGGCGCGCATAGGCCGAGAGGCTCTCGACATAGCGGCGCTGTCCTTCGGCGAAGATCGTGTCGAAGGCCAGCGTCGATTTTCCCGAGCCCGACAGGCCCGTGACGACGACCAGCTTTTCGTGCGGGATCTCCACCTCGATATTCTTGAGGTTGTGCACCCGCGCACCTTTGATATAGATGGATTTTTCGTGTGCCATTTATTGCTCTTCGGGGACGGAGCCCCCGGCTTTTTTCAGTTTTTCAATCAGTTCCGCCGCACGGCCTTCGCGGATGGCGAAGACCATCGTGCACAGGTTGTCGAACTCCTGCGATACGATTTTCGGCTGCTGCTCCTTCACGACGCGCATGATGTTGTTCAGGACGATGTAGGGGAAATCCACGCGGACGGTGCGGTCGACGGTGCGCTCCACGATCCGGGCGGCCCCGATCGCCGCGGCCGCCGACTCCCGGTAGGCTGCGATCAGCCCCGGGACGCCCAGTTTCGTGCCGCCGAAATAGCGGACGACCACCACCAGGCAGTCCGTCAGCGAGTTCGCGAGCAACTGTCCGAGGATCGGCCGCCCGGCCGTCCCCGAAGGCTCCCCGTCGTCATTGGCGCGGAAATGCTCACCCCCGGGCCCGAGCCTCCACGCATAGCAATGGTGTGTGGCGTCGTAGTATCTCTTGCGCAGGGCGTCGAGTATTTCGCGTATCTGTCCCTCGTCCTGCACGGGATAGGCATAGGCGAGGAATTTGCTGCTCCGCTCCCTCGATGCCGCCTCGGCGGGCGCCGCGATCGTCAGATAGCTGTCCCCTGCTTCCACCCTTTAGCGTACTTTCTTGAAGAGGCGCTCCCAGCGGATATTCGACGGGAACGACTTGTTCGCGTCGAGCGACAGCCATACGAACGAAGCCTTGCCGACGATGTGGTCTTCGGGCACGAAGCCCCAGAAGCGCGAGTCGGCCGAGTTGTGGCGGTTGTCGCCCATCATCCAGTAGTAATCCATGCCGAACGTGTAACTGCCGGCCTCGGCGCCGTCGATGTAGATGCGCCCGTCGCGTTCTTCGAGCTCATGCCCTTCGTAGGTTTCGATGATGCGGCGGTACAGGGGCAGGTTTTCGGCCGTGAGCTGCACCGTGGCGCCCTTCTGCGGAATCCAGATCGGCCCGTAGTTGTCCTGGCTCCAGCGCGGTTCCGCCCACTGCGGGAACACGTCCGTGTTGGGCGTGTAGATATAACGGCGCACGGAGAGCACGTTGCCGAGCGCCCTGACCTTTTCGGCCGCCTCGTCCGTGAGGAACATGTAGTACATCGAGCCGTTGCCCGTGTATTCGGTGATGCCGAGGTTGTCGAGGGCATATTGCGTCAGGGGCGAAGTGACCTGTACGACATACTGGTACTGGATGCCGGGGAACGGCTCCTGCGGCGATCCGTTGACCCACACCTGCCCGTCGCGCACTTCGAGCGAATCGCCCGCGATGGCGACGCAGCGCTTGATGTAGTTCTCGCGCTTGTCCACCGGGCGGCTGACGATGGTGTACTTCTCCGCGAGGCGCTTGCGTCCCTCCTCCTTGCCGAACGACTCTTCGTAGCCGCGCAGCACGTCGTAGTAGGTCACGGCCTGGTTTTCGAGCAGTACGGTGTCGCCCGCCGGGAAATTGAAGACCACCACGTCGTTGCGTTTGATCCTGCGCAATCCCTTGAGCCGGTGGTAGGGCCACTTGACCGCCTCGGAAAACGATTTTTTCGTCTGCGAAAAGGGCATCGTGTGGTGTACGAACGGGAACGACAGCGGCGTGTTGGGCATCTGCGGACCGTAGGTCACCTTGCTCACGTAGAGGTAGTCGCCGATCAGCAGCGACTTTTCCATCGACGAGGTGGGGATGACGTACATCTGGAAGATGAAGATGTGCACCAGCGACGCCACCACCGTGGCGAAGATGATGGCGTTGATCCATTCGTAGACGGTCTTGTAGGTCTTGCTCCGCTGGCAGAGGCGCACGTTGTGGCACCACACGTAGCGGTAGAAGAACTTCGAAATGTAGAGGTCGAAGATCACCACCAGCCCCAGCAGCATCCATAGGTTGCCCGTCCATACGACGAACCACAGCGTGTAGAGCAGCGAGGCGAGCGTGAAGCCGACCCATTTGTTACGGAAGAATGCCTTGATCTTTCCCATGTCCTAATCTTATCTTATTTCAGCAGGTCGTCCATCGAGTAGACGCCCTGTTTGCCGCAAAGGAACTCGGCGGCTATTACGGCCCCCATTGCTAACGTGCGGCGGTTCTTAATCGTATGTTTCAGCTCGAGAATATCGTCCTCCGACTCGTAGGTCACGGTGTGTATGCCCGGTACCATGCCCTCGCGTACGGAGCCGATCACGACTTGTTCCGGCGTCGCTTCCGCGGGGCTTCCGATGCGGTTCGCGGCGTGTTCGATCCCCGGGGCGTAGTTCACCCACTCCGTCTTGGCGGGCAGGCCGGCGATGACGCCCTCGGCCAGCGTGATGGCCGTACCGCTCGGCGCATCCTTCTTCTGGGTGTGGTGTACCTCCCCGATGCGTACGCCGTAGCCGCCCACGCGGCCGATCATCTCCGCCAGTTGGCGGTTGAGGCGGAACATCAGGTTTACCCCCAGGCAGTAGTTCGAGGCGTAGAACAGCGCCCCGCCCTTCTCGCGGCACAGTTCCTGGAGCTCCGGCAGACGATCCGTCCAGCCCGTCGTGCCGCTCACCACGGGGGTGGCGTTCTCGATGCAGGTGCGGATATTGCCGTAGGCGGTCGTGGGCATGGTGAATTCCAGCGCCACGTCCGCCTGTGCGAGGTTGGCGGCGTTCAGGTCGGACGCGTTGTCCGTGTCGATCACGAGCGCTACGCTGTGGCCGCGTTCGAGGAGTATCTTCTCGATCTCGCGCCCCATCTTGCCGTAACCTATGATAGCTGCTTTCATATTTTTCCGGATTATAAAGTCGTGCAAATCCCGTACGGGGGCTGCGGAGCCGGGCGCAGGTGCAGACTTTGCCTGCACGCTGCCGGGGCCGCCTGCCTAAGCGGGAATTTATTGTTCGCAAAGATAATACAAGCTGCGCCGACTGCCAAATTTATTTGGCGGTTGTGGCCGTGCGGTTTATTTTTCGGGGGAATCGGCGCCCGCACGGCATACCTCCGCCCTGCTTCTCCTCCGTCCTTCCCGTCGATTTTGGCACGAAAATGCGAAATACTTCTTTATTTGAGAAATAATTGTTAACTTTCTGCTGCTTTCAGCTTTTAATGTGAAATAGAAACAAGTCGAAATATTTTTATATTGTAAGGGATATGAAAAACGAATCAAAGAAAACACGCACCGAATGCGACCTGCTCGGTTGCGTAGAAGTGCCGGACAACGTATTGTACGGCGTGCAGACCATGCGCGGACTGGAGAATTTCGCCATCAGCAAATTTCGCCTGTGCGAATACCCGCGTTTCATCGAGGGGCTGGCCATCGTCAAACTGGGTGCCGCCATCGCCAACCACGCGATGGGGCTTCTCTCCGACGAACTTTTCGGAGCCATATCGCAGGCCTGCCGCGAAATCATGGCGGGCAGGTTCCACGAGTTTTTCCCCGTGGATATGATTCAGGGCGGCGCGGGCACCACGACCAACATGAACGCCAACGAGGTCATCGCCAACCGTGCGCTGGAGATCATGGGGCACGCGCGCGGCGAATATCAGTACTGCTCGCCCAACGACCACGTCAACTGTTCGCAGTCGACCAACGACGCCTACCCTTCGGCCATCCACCTCGGGCTCTACGCCACGCACCTCGAACTGCGCCGGCACCTCGAAGCGCTGATCGCAGCCTTTGCCCGCAAGGGCGACGAGTTCGCCCGCGTGCTCAAGATGGGGCGCACGCAGTTGCAGGACGCCGTACCCATGACCCTCGGGCAGACGTTCCACGGTTTTGCGAGCGTCCTGCGGGGCGAGGTCGACAACCTCGACCACGCGGCACAGGAGTTCCTGTCGATCAACATGGGCGCCACGGCCATCGGCACGGGCATCTGCGCCGAGCCGGGCTATGCCGAGCGCTGTACGGCGGCCATCCGGGAGATCACCGGCTGGGACGTGACGCTGGCCGAAGACCTCGTCGGGGCGACGTCCGACACGGTCTGCATGGTCGGCTACTCCTCGGCGATGAAGCGCATCGCGTCGAAGATGAACAAGATCTGCAACGACCTGCGGCTGCTGTCGTCGGGGCCCCGCTGCGGGCTGGGCGAGTTCAACCTCCCGGCACGCCAGCCCGGTTCGTCGATCATGCCCGGCAAGGTCAACCCCGTGATTCCCGAGGTGATGAACCAGATCGCCTTCAAGGTCATCGGCAACGAGTTGTGCGTGACGATGGCCGACGAGGCGGCGCAGATGGAGCTCAACGCCATGGAGCCGGTGATGGCGCAGTGCTGTTTCGAGTCGGCCGAACTGCTGATCAACGGCTTCGACACGCTGCGCATCCGCTGCGTTGACGGCATTACGGCCAACGAGGAGAAGTGCCTGCAATATGTCCGTAACAGCATCGGCGTGGTGACGGCGCTCAACCCGATCATCGGCTACAAGAACTCCACGAAGATCGCCAAGGAGGCGCTGGAAACCGGGCGCGGCGTCTACGAGCTGGTGCTCGAACACGGCATCCTGAACCGCGACGAACTGGACGAGGTGCTCCGCCCCGAGAATATGATCCATCCCGTAAAACTGGACATAAAACCGCGGCGCTAACCGATTTTTTTGTATTTTTGCGCAAACCACTCCGATCGCGATGCGCTATTTTCTGGAACTCAGGTACAACGGGGCCGCCTATTGCGGCTGGCAGCGGCAGCCCGACATGCCGTCGGTGCAGCAGACGCTCGAGCGGGCGCTCGCTACCCTGTTGCGCGAGAAAATCGAGGTGACAGGGGCGGGGCGTACCGATACGGGTGTCAACGCCTCCTATTATGTGGCGCATTTCGATTGTGCGGCGCCCGTGCCCGATCCGGCGCAGACGGTCTACAAACTGAATTTCCTGCTGCCGGGGGACATTGCCGTGGGAAGCATGACGCCCGTGGACGACGGTGCGCACGCCCGTTTCGCAGCGCGCGAGCGCGAATACCGCTACTACATCGAGCCGCGCAAGAACCCCTTTACGCGGGGCACGACGTGGCAGTATTACGTGCCGCTGGATGTCGGGCGGATGAACGAGGCGGCGGCCTGGCTGCTGTGCTACGACGATTTTACGTCGTTCGCCAAGCTCAATTCGAACAACAAGACCAACATCTGCCGCGTCATGCACGCGTCATGGACGGCCGACGGGCAGGGCGTGCTCTGCTTTACGATCCGTGCCGACCGTTTCCTGCGCAACATGGTGCGGTCGCTGGTCGGGACGCTGGTCGACGTGGGGCGCGGGCGCTATACCCCGCAGCAGTTCCGCGAGATCGTTGAAAGCCGCGACCTGTCGCGCTCGAGTGGCGGCGCCCCTGCGCAGGGGCTTTTCCTGAGCGATGTGGTCTATCCGGCGGACGTGTTTGAACGTAAGGTATTTTACTGATTTTAATAAATAAATATTATCGACTATGATTGGGACTATTATTTGGCTTATCGGTGTCTTCTGCGCAATATGGTGCGTGATGGACATCTTCAAGAAAAACATTTCGACCGCGGGCAAGGTGATCGCTTCGATCGTGGTGCTGCTCACCAGCTGGCTGGGTTTTGCGGTGTATTACTTCTACGCCAAAGACCACTTGCAGGAGTGGTTCAGGTAAAAAACTGAAAGGATTCGAAATGAGGGAGGTTCCGCCAGGAAACCTCCCTCGTTTTTTTGATATTGGGAATTAAATAGCTATATTTGGAAGCCAATTCCAACTTGTATGAAAAAATCCCTGTGGACGCTGTTGGCTGTCGGATGGATGGCCGCTTCTTCCGCGACACCTCCGGCGCATCTCGTAGATTCGCTGAAATCTGCTTGCCAATCGGAGCCGGATGCCCGCAAACGGGTCGATATCCTGCTGAACCTGAAAGACCTGAACGACTCGTCGGAAGACGAATTGTATTACAGCCGCAAACTGTTCGACGAGGCCGCCGCCGTCGGGGACGGATTTGCCGTCGGGGCGTCGCTGGGGTCGCTCGCTTCGTATTACATCTCTTCGCCCGGTGCCGGGGATTCGCTCGCCCGGGTGCTGGCGCAGGCGGAGCCGCTGATGCAGGGCAGCGGCATGGAGGGGCTCGGGGCTTATTACCGCATGGTGGAGCTGGCACGCAGGATACAGGTTGCCGGGGCGGAGGAGTCCGCGCGGCTGTGCCGTGAATACATCGACTCGGTACGGACATTGCCCCCGGGCGATGTATACGAAGAGGCGTCGCGGCTCTTCCTGAAAGGCATAGCCGCCTTCAGGCTGGTCTCGGCCGAAGGAAACCTGCAGATGGAGCGCGGCCTGCCTTTCTGGAACGACGAACTCGCCCTGCTGGGGCGGATGTGTCCCACGGCACGCCGGAATTTCCATGCCAACCTGATCACCTGCCTGATCGCGGCTTACAGCAGTTTGGAAGACCAAAGCGGGCTGGTACATGCGGCCGACGGTTACCTTGCGATGCTCGACGAGTATTACCGCGATCCGGAGATCGTACGGCGCAGACCCTATATTTCCAAGGAGATGTCCTACTTGGTCTGTTACTATTCGATGTGCACCTCGCCGCTGCTCGACGAGCGCAACTTGCAGGCGTATTACGAGCGTTACCGCCGTTTCGCGGACTCCGCGGCGGCGGATGCGGGCAACCTGCTGACCAACAGGCAGGGATTCTATACGATCAGCGCAGAGTATTACAACCGCCGGGGCGATTACCCCAGGGCGCTGGCTTACCTCGATTCGCTGACGGTGCAGTTGCGTCCGGGCGGTGTCACGTCGCAGTTGGTGGCGATATCCGCTAACAAGGCCAAGATCCTCGAACGCATGGGACGCTACAAGGAGGCGTGCGGGGTTTATAACGAAGTGGTCGGCCTGCGCGACTCGCTCTCGTCGCACAGGTATGCCGAGAAGGTGGGCGAACTGGAAGTGCAGTACGGACTGGACAAGGCCGAGCGTGATAAAGCGTTGCTACTGGCGCAGAAACGGCAGAACTCGCTCTACTTCGCCCTGACGATCCTGCTGCTGGCCGTCATCGCCGTTGTCTACCTGTGGCGGAACCTGCTGCGCATCAAGCACCTGCAGCACAACCTGTCGGTCGAATCGCAGCGCGCGCAGGAGAGCGAGCGGCTCAAGCGGGATTTCATGGGTTCGATGAGCCACGAAATACGCACGCCGCTCAATGCCATAAGCGGCTTTGCCGAGCTGATTGCCGGGGAGGACCTCACGGAGGAAGAGCGCCGGGAGTTCGTACAGATCATCCGCGACAATACGCAGCTCTTCACTTCGCTCATCAACGATATGCTCGAAGTGTCGCAGCTGGATAATACGAGTGCCGAACTGCCCCGGAAGCTGCTCGACATCAGCAAGATCATCCGTGCCGAAATGGAACACCTGCCCGTAAAGGAGGGCGTGGAATACCGGCTGAAGCTCGCGGCCCCGGAGATCGTATTCCCGTTGCACCGGAGTTATGTGTCGCTGCTCGTACGCGAGTTGCTGAAGAATGCCGTCAAATTCACCGAACAGGGATCCGTGACGGTCAAATGCGGCCTGACGGGATCCGATACGCTGACCTTGTCGGTCACCGACACGGGCTGCGGCGTGGAACCCGGGCTGGCGGAAAAGATTTTCGATCGCTTCTACAAGGGCGATCCCTTTGCGCAGGGGCTGGGATTGGGCTTGAGCCTCTGCCGGCTGATCGTGGAGAAATTGGGCGGTACGATCGCCCTCGACACCTCCTATACCGGGGGTGCACGGTTCGTGGTGACGCTCCGGGATGCCTGACCTGCGGTTCCCGGAACGGGTTTCTGACGTCGTACGGCGTTTGTGAACCTGCAGCCGGATCGGTGTGTCGCCCTGTGGAAATACCGTTATAACAAAACGCCCCTCGTTACCAGAGGGGCGTTTAGTCTGCCAGGCGGGTTAGAGGTGTATCGCCTCCCCCAATGCCGCTTCGGCGGCCTCCATGACCCCTTCATTCATCGTGGGGTGTGCATGTATCGTGCGGGCGATCCGGTGTGCCGTGGCACCCAGCATCCGAGCCAGCGTCGGCTCGGCGATCATCTCGGTGACGTTCTGTCCGACCATGTGCGCCCCCAGCAGGGTGTCGTCCTCGCCGAAGAGGAGTTTCACGAAGCCGTCGCGGTCGCCCGCGGCGGTCGCCTTGCCCGAAGCCGTGAACGGGAAACGCCCTACCTTATAGGCGACACCCCGCTCCTGCGCCTGCTGCTCGGTCATGCCGACCGAAGCCACCTCGGGCGAGGTGAATACGCACGACGGGATGGCCGAATAATCCACCGGTGCGGGATCCAGCCCGCAGATGGCCTCTACGCAGCAGATACCCTCGGCCGAGGCCACGTGCGCCAGCGCCGGGCCGCCCACGATGTCGCCGATGGCGTATACGCCCGGAACATTGGTGCGGTAGAACCGGTCGACGAGCACTTTGTCGCGCTCCACGGCGATGCCCAGCTCTTCGAGGCCGATCCCCTCGATGTTGGACTTGATCCCCACGGCCGAGAGCACGATGTCCGCCGTCAGGGTTTCGGGGCCCTTTTTGCCCTCGGTCTCGACCTCGCAGCGCCCTTCGGCGTTGACCCTGACCGATTTCACGGTCGTCGAGGTCATCACCGCCGCCCGCAGTTTGCGGAATGCGCGCTCCATCGCCTTCGACACCTCCTCGTCCTCGAGCGGCATCATGCGGGGCATGTACTCCACCACGGTGACCTTCACGCCCAGCGCGGCGTAGAACCACGCGAACTCGCTGCCGATGGCGCCCGAGCCTACGACGATCATCGTTTCGGGCAGCCGGGTGAGCGTCAGCGCCTGGCGCGACGAAATCACGTGCCGGCCGTCAATGGGCATGAACGCCATTTCGCGCGGGCGCGCCCCCGTGGCGAGGATGATATGGTCGGCTTCGTAGTGCGTGCCGTCGACCTCGAGCCTGCCTGCCGCCGTCAGGCGCCCGAAGCCCTGTATGAGGTCTATGTTGTTTTTCTTCAGCAGGAAGGCCACGCCCTTGGACATGGTTTCGGCCACGCCGCGCGAGCGCGCCACGATCTTTTCCGGGTCGGGGCACACCTCGCCCGCGAGGGTGAGCCCGTAATGCTCCGCCGATTTGCAATAGGTGTAGACCTGTGCGCTTTTCAGCAGCGCCTTGGTCGGGATGCAGCCCCAGTTGAGGCATACGCCGCCCGCCTCGGCACGCTCCACGAGTGCGACCTTCCGTCCCAGCTGCGAAGCCCGGATTGCGGCCACATAGCCGCCCGGGCCGCTTCCTACGACGATGATATCGTATTTCATAGCTCTATTTTATCACTTTGAGTATTTCTCCGTTGTCTTTGGCCACGGCACGTTTCCACTTCTCGCCGTAACCCGGGAACTGGATCTTGTCGGGGATCTGTTTGCCGTTGCCGTTGTCCACGAAATGCGCCGGGCCGCCCTTGCCGTCGAGGTATTCCAGCACGCCCGCATGTTCGCTTTTCACGTTGCCGTCCATGTATTTCACCAGCAGGTACTTGTCGAGCTTCGACCAGCGGTCGAACAACTGCTGCGCCGTGGCGATGCTGAACTCCGAGAGGAATTTGCCGCGGGCCTTGGGCGAGAGCGTCATCGCCTCGGCATCGACGTCGCGCACCAGGCGGAGCGCCTCGTTTTCCCATTTGTCCACGACCTTGCGGATGTCGCCCGCGATCATGTCGTAACGCAGGTAGGCGAAGTTCGAAACGCGGTTGAAGAGCCAGAACGCCGACGTCGGCGAATATTCGAGCATCGAGCCGTTGCCTTCGCTCAGGCACTCGGGGACGCCCTGCGTGCAGCAGTAGATGGGCGTCAGGCACGACGTGGCCGCATCGTCCACGCCGAACCAGAGGATGCCCATGTTGTCGGGCACGTCGGGGCGTGCCTGCGCCACGAACCAGAAGCCGGTCTGCTGCGTGGCCGTCGCACGTTCGTTGCAGTATTCCACGCCGTCGACCTCGAAATACATCGGACGCCAGCGGTAGGGGCATGCGCTGCCCCCGGCGCCTATGTCGGTGGTCATGTCCATCGGCGTGCCTTCGTAGTGGTCGCGCATGCAGTCGAAGACTACCTTGGGCGACACCTTCGTGCGGGGTTTCACCCACAGGGGCATGCGGTTTTCGGCATTGTGCCCCATCGCATAGTCCACGTATTTGTCCATTCCGTCGGCCACCGTGCGGAAGAATGCCCACACGCGGGCCTCGCAGCCTCGCAGCGCGCCGAAATCGGCCGGGGCGTAGGCTTCGCAGAAACTGAAATCCTCGTCCGTGCCGTCGTAGTAACCCATCTCGCGGGCGAACGCCGCCACGTCGGGCGAATAGAGGCAGTTCTCGGGGTCGTCCTTCGGGAAGGTCGTGATACGCGCCTGGTTGGCGTGCGCCGAGACATAGCCGTCGGGGATGCGGCGGGCCACCCATACGATGCCCTTGCGGGCGTTGCCGCCCTTGCCGTCGTCCTTGTAGCCCTTGCCGATCAGCTCCATGATCCACGCCTCTTCGGGGTCGACGATCGAGAACGACTCGCCGCTCGAGGCATATCCGTAGGTGTTCGCCAGCTCGGCGATCGTGAGGATCGCCTCGCGGGCGGTCTTGGCGCGCTGGAGCGTGATGTAGATCAGCGACCCGTAGTCGATCAGTCCGGTCGAGTCCTCCAGCTCCGGGCGGCCTCCGTAGGTCGTTTCGCCGATGATGAGCGAATGTTCGTTCATGTTGCCGACGGTCGAATAGGTTTCGCCCGCCTGCGGGATGTCCGTCAGGTAGCGTCCCGTGTCCCACTCGTAGACGGGCAGCATGGCCCCGGCCCTGAATTTCCCGCCGGGGGTGTGGTACAGGGCGCCGTAGAGCGCGTGCGAATCGGCGGCATAGGAGACCATGGCCGAGCCGTCGGTCGATGCCCCTTTGGTTACGATGAAATTGGTACAGGCTGCGGCTGCGCCATAGGTGAAGAGGGCTGCCGCCGCGAGGCAATACTGGAGTTTTCTCATAGGTTTTCCGGTTTTGATCCCAAATGTACGAAACAAATCCTAAACGGCAAAACGCAGCGGGTACGATATGTCGCATTTTATTTGGATATTAGGGCTTTATGTCGTATCTTTACGACGTATGCAAGCGCATTGCATTCCGGCGGATACCCCCCCCCGGTGCGGAGGTATGTAATTGTTATATAGTAGGTTATATGAAGAAACTATTGTTTTTATCCTTTTTCGGGCTTTTCCTGCTGGCATGTACCACGGACGAGGGCGATGGTGCGCCGTTCGTCACCGACGTGGTGATGCCCCCGTCATCGCAGCTATTCGCGCCCGGCGACGAGGTGACCGTTGCGGCGCGCGGCTTCGAGGCCGACGACGACATCATGCTGCGGATCGCGTGGCCCCTGTCGCAGGCGGCTCTCCCGGAAGGATATGCCGACGGTGTCTGGGCCGTCGTGACGGAACGTACCGAATCGGACATCACGTTCCTGGCCCCCGGAGGCTACCCCGCCTCTACGACCGAGGTGAAGCTCTTCCGCCGCGGCAAGGCCATGACGCTGGGTAAAATATCCGTATCCGACGGCCGCCCGCCCGAGGAGCCGTCGCTCTACGGCATCACCCAGTACGATTGCGACGAAACCGGGATCGACCGGATCGACCTGACGACGGGCGACCTAACCCGCATTGAGACCTTGGGCGTTTTGCGCCGCATGCACTGCGTGGTGAATACCCCCGGTTCGAACCGTATCTACGGCCTCGCGCCCGGCGGAAATATCGGCGCTGCGGCGTTCTACGACCTCACGATGCGTTATTTCCGGGATTCGGGCTACGACAATGTCGTCGTCGCGGGCACCCTCTCCGATTTCGCCGCCTTCCTGCGCCATGAGGCCGGCCGGCTCGTCCTCATGGAGTTGAATATGACCCGTACCAACGTCGCACCTGTGCCCCCGTCGTGGATGCTGCCTTCGGACATTGCGCCCGAGATGCTGGGCGAAAATCCTTTCGTGACCGTCTACGGCGGTTACCTCCTGCTCGCGGCACACACTGCCCCGGATAGTTATACGCCGCTGGTGCTTACCGGCCGCAGCGGCGAGGGATACGCCGTAAAAACGGGCGATGCCGAACAGGCCGATGCGATGGTGCCGTTCGGAGTGCTGGACAAAGGGCAGGACGGCGAGACCTATTACGCCGTCGGCGGCTATGCCGTGGCGAAGGGCGGTGTGACCGAACTGCGTCTGTATAACCCCGTGTCGATGGAGTTCGACAGGACGCTGGCGGCGGTGCAGGGCACCGTCCGCTCGATCGCCGTCCGCCATGACGGCGGGAAGACCGAGGAGCTGTTCATGCTCTGCGACACCGGCGACGGCGGCAACCGGATCCGGGTCTACGACATGGAGTCCGGCTCGGAGCGGGTCTTGGACGGAGCCGTCCCCTGCTCCGAAATCGTACTGGCCCGATAGCATGTCCGGGATTCCGGACGGATAAAAACGGTATGCAGGCCCGGATTTTTTCCGGGCTTGTTTCGTCTTGTACGAATTTTGCGTATTTTTACACACCAAAACCGAATAGATTATGTCGATAGCATACCAATTGTCCTTCGTGCGCGGCACCCTGCCCGAGTATGTCACGCTGGTCGCCGTGTCGAAGACCCACCCCGCCGGGGCGATCCGCGAGGCCTACGATGCCGGGCACCGCATTTTCGGCGAGAGCCGTCCGCAGGAGCTGCGTGAAAAATACGACGTGCTGCCCAAGGATATCGAGTGGCACATGATCGGCCACCTGCAGACCAACAAGGTGAAGTATATCGCCCCGTTCGTGTCGCTGATCCATTCGGTCGACAGTGCGCGGCTGGCCGAAACCATCCAGCGCGAAGCCGCCAAATGCGGCCGCACGATCGAGATACTGCTCGAAATCCGCGTCGCCGACGAGGAGAGCAAATCGGGCTGGGAGCTGGATGACCTGATGCAGTACCTCCGCACGGCGCCTTTCGCGCAGATGCCGAACATCTGCGTACGCGGCGTGATGGGCATTGCGACCAATACCGACGACTGGGAGGTGATACGCCGCGACTTCAGGGAGCTGAAGCGCTGTTTCGACCTGTTGCAGCCCAATTTCGGGGCGCGGTTCAACATCCTGTCGATGGGCATGTCGCACGACTACCCCATCGCCGTCGAGTGCGGCTCGACGATGGTGCGTGTCGGGTCGCTGATATTCGGGGAGAGGGATTATTCCAAACAATGATGATATGAAGGTAGGATTTATCGGATTCGGAAACATGGCGCAGGCCCTGGCCGCAGGGCTTGCCGCATCGGGGGCTTTGCAGCCCGGGCAGATCGGCGCATGCGCCCGCGACCGGGCGAAGCTGCACCGTAATACGGAACCCCACGGGTTCCTCGCTTTCGACGATGCCGCAGGAGTCGCGGGGTTCGCCGACGTGGTGGTCGTGGCGGTGAAACCGTACCAGGTCGAAGCTGTGCTGGCCCCCGTCAAAGGGATGCTGGCGGGCAAGGTCGTCGTTTCGGTAGCCGCCGGGATGACGTTCGACCGCTACGAGGAGATCCTCGCGCCCGGGACGCATCACCTCAGCACGATTCCCAATACGCCCGTGGCAGTCTGCGAGGGTATCGTCGTCTGCGAACGCCGCCATTCGCTGTCCGAAGCCGAGTGGCAGTCGGTGCAGGCGTTGCTGTCGCATGTGGGGCTCGTGGTGACGGTGGATACCGCCCAGCTCGGCATTGCGGGGACGGTCTGCGGTTGCGGCCCGGCCTTCGTGGCGATGTTCATCGAGGCGCTGGCCGACGCTGCCGTCAAGCACGGCATCGTGCGTGCCGATGCCTACCGCATGGCCAGCCAGATGGTCGTCGGTACGGGAAAGCTGCAACTCGCCACGGGGCAGCATCCCGCCGTGATGAAGGATGCCGTCTGTTCGCCCGGCGGTACGACCATCGTCGGTGTGGGGGAGCTGGAGCGCAAGCGTTTCCGGGGAGCCGTGATCGACGCCATCGACGCCATCCAGGATAAGAAATAGGTTCGCCCGGGCGCTGCTTGTTACCCGAATTTGGTTGTCGCCCGGGAACATGCCGTTTTCCGGAGGCTTCCTGTCGCATAAACGGCACCAAACCGTTTTACCGGAATTCCGCATTGCTCTCCTCAGGGACGAGTAAAAAAGGCCGGGGCCCCAAAGCCCCGGCCTTTTTCGTCTATGTGTGGGAGCAGCCGTGCCGTATCCCATCGGCACTTCGCTGCCTACCGCACCCGCAGCGAGCGTCCGATGCGCAGCGTCGTGGTCGACTTGATGCCGTTCAGTCGGCAGATGTTTGTCACGGTCGTACCGTACTTGCGGGCGATGGCGCCCAGCGTGTCGCCCGACTTGATGCGGTGGTACTTCATGGCTGCCTTTTCGGCCGCCTCCTTCTTGTCCTGCTCTTCGTTGGCGATCTCGTCGTCGAAGTCCTGCCCGGCGTTCGAATAGATGCTGAAGAACGATTTTTTCAGCAGGAAGGTCTCGCGGCACAGCAGTCCGTTCTTGAAGTCGATGAGCCGCTCGGGGTCGAACGACTGCCCGTAATAGCGGGTCTCGAAATGCAGGTGCGGCCCCGTGCTGCGCCCCGTCGAGCCGCCCAGGCCGATGATCTGCCCGGCCTCGACCCACTGGTTGGGTTCGACCATGCGCTCCGAAAGGTGCCCGTAGTAGGTCTCCAGCCCGTTGTCGTGGCGGATGATGACCAGGTTGCCGTAGCCGCCCTTGTTATATTCCGAAATACGCACGCGGCCGCAGAACGTGGCGTAGACCGGGTCGCCCGCCTTGAGCGGCAGGTCGACGCCCTGATGCTGGCGCCGCCGCCGCGGGCCGTATTTGCCACGCGGGTGCACCGAACCCTGGTAGGGGCAGTGGTAGCTCGTGACCGAGTCCACCAGGTCGATGACCACCGATTTGGGCATGCCCGACATATCGACTTCGCGGTAAGGGAAAAGCGTCGTCGTGTCCCAGTATTTTTCGAAAATGGTGCTGTCCTTGGCGATCTCCCGGTTGCGGACGTATTTCCATGAATTGTCGCTGTAAAGGATCACCTGCACGGCGTCGTTGTCCGTCGTGAGGGTGTCGATCACGGTCAGCCCGTTGGAATCGAAGATGGATTCGATCTTCGTGGGACGAAGGCGCAACTGTAGTGCGGCGATGGAGTCGGCTGCCGCCTGCTCGGGGCTGACGACCGGTGCGGGGGCCGGTTCCGGCTCTTCCGCATCCCCGGCGAACTGCTCGGCGAGCTCTTCGGCTTCGTCCGTATCCCCGGAGAACCGCCCGGCGATATGCTCGGCGATGACGAGGCTGCGGAGCGAGTCGATCAGCGAGGCCTGCCGGGACGTTACGGCCAGAAGCGAGTCCGCAGCAATGACTTCACTGTTTTTTGCGGCGGTCCGCGACCGTGTGTTTTTGGGCTTGCGTGCTTCCGCGGCGAAGACCAGCGAGAGGGCCGCGAGTGTCAACAGGTATTTTTTCATATCTTTCATTGTTGTCTGATGAGTTCTTCGGCCGTTTCCAGCGCCTTGTAGAATTCCTCGCCGAAGCGTCGGACGATCGGTTCCCGGAGGGCCTTGTAGACCGGGATGCCCAGCTTCGCACCGCACCGGCGGGCCGGTGCGCACACCGACCAGCGGTGGTAGTTGAGCCCCACGGTACCGTTCGAGAAGCGCATCACGCGGATCGGGTACAAGTGGCACGAGATCGGTTTGCGGAACGGGGTCCTGCCCTCCTGCCACGCTTTTTCGATGGCGCAGAGCGTCACGCCGTTCTCCTCGTAGGTATAGGCGCACTCGGCGTCGCCGACGAGCGGCGTCGTCAGGTCGCCGTCCTCGTCCACGACCATGAAACCTTGCCGTTCGACGGACTCGATGCCTTCGGGCGTCATGTAGGGCTTGTAGTTGGGATATTCGCGTTCGAGGATTGCGACCTCCTCCTCTTCGAGCGGCGCTCCGGCGTTGCCCTCGACGCAACAGATGCCCTTGCACTGCGCGATGTCGCAGGCGAAACAT
>ERZ791626.330-NODE-330-length-55955-cov-3.788551_pt1 | contig 55955 bp, 39 predicted proteins | sample MGYA00510266_ERZ791626 | MGnify/ENA primary metagenome ERZ791626 (study PRJEB30046, sample SAMN00715208) | human gut metagenome | study: EMG produced TPA metagenomics assembly of the A metagenome-wide association study of gut microbiota in type 2...
CTGATCCATTTGTTCCATCATGGGGTTATCATCTCCCCTGTATCATAAAAAAATGTCATCTTTTTCTGGCCTTCCAGCATGAAATACTCTAATAATTATCACTGATTCCATAACATAATCCATCTCCGGAACCATGGCACATCCGCTTCTTGCGTCTCAGCGGGCCATGATTCCGGAGATGTTTTTAACTTATAGCTTGTTATGGAACTTAACCCGCCCCGGACCAGGCGTTTAAAGAATCAGTCCCCTATATTTTTCCATGAGGGAACGGGCAGTCTCCGTCGCATCCGGAGATTCCCGCCGAACGGGAAGTTCGTCTTGTTCCACCCATTCCTGTTCGAGATCCAAGATTTTTTGCAAACAAGACTTCTCATCAAATTCCCGGTTCTGCTCGACAGCCAGACAGACCTGGTCGATGAAATAGTTCCACCGCTTGCCGTAATAACTCTCCATCATGCCGGCAAGAGACCGGTTGGCATAGTCGTTCAAACTCTGCCCCCGCTCACCCCATGTGGAAATCAGACACCGTGCATTCTGGCGGAAATAGGCCTGCTCCCCGGCATCCGAACTGATTCTGGAGGCATCGGAAAGCCAGCGATCCAGGGAAAACACAGGATGGCATGATAGCAGCAGGTTCATGTCGCGGAGAATATCGCTCATTATTTCCCCGTTTTTACGCAACGCCTCTTTATCCTTCTTCGAATACGCCTCTGCAAAACGATCCCGGACAGTGAGGAAGTAATTGCCCAGCACCTGCCTGCCAATATTCACCACGTCAAAGCCATAGGCATCCCTCCCGGTTCCTTCCGCACTCAACATAGTCTCCCAAATGCGGAAAAGATCCTCATTTTTGTACGATATCCCCGGATTGGTCGTCCAGTTGCCGTGCCCTTTCAGGCAAGGACGGGCATTAGTCAACGTACCTTGCCCCAGTTGGGCCGTTTTCACATAGATCCTGTCCAGCAGATCCGCCCAAGCCTTGCGAACCCGGGGATCCGCCTTGCCGGCGCGGCGATCGGCCCACGCCCGGATCCATTCGTCATCGCTCACGGGGTGGTTCCAGGCCTTCTCGAACACATATTCGTACATGAACGGGTTGACATCAAGCCCCTCGAGCGTCGAACCGAGACCGTTCATATTGGCGCCGCCGCGGGCAAAGGCATTTTCGATCCTTTTGCCCGTCTCCCGGAGATTGCCAGCCAGCATCGTATTACCGCCGAAGTTACCCAGGTAGCACCACAAAAAGGGTTGTCCGAAATAACTTTCCGTCATCTTCCATACCTCCGTGTTCTCGGCAAAATAATCCAGAAGAATCATCCTGCCCTTCGGGACGGCGTTGACAAAAGCGTCAATGCGGGGATTCGTCCAATCCTTGCGGTCAAAATAGAACAGCCACGTCATCTGCAACCATGTCGCCTTAGGATCGCACTGCGTCATCGTTCCATAAATTTGGCGGGCAACCCGGGCCAGATATTCGGGGTCCCAGCTCGGCGGTGTGATTTCATTGAACGGATCTACTCCGTAGATATGATCCGTGCCGTACAGCCGTTCCTGCTCTTTCAGGAAGGCAGACTGGATTTTGGAGAAAAGGGGATCCAGCGGATCCAGGAAATAACTGCGGAATTCATCTCGGAAACCTCCCCAAGAACTCATCCTGGAAATTTTGGCATCCTTGTACAGTCTCTTCAATTCCGGCGGAACATGCCCGGCAAAAGCAGGCAGGACAGGAGTCATATTCAGAGCCCGTTCCCGGGCGACAATCTTCTTCTGCAATTCTGCCTGGTGATCCAGCCAGGAATGCGGCAAAGGCCCCCCCAACGATCGAAATTCGTCATGCGATGCCACGGAAGATGAGCCGGTCCCGTAAAATAATTGCGGATTTCCCGATCCTCCAGTCCCATCTCCCGCCACACTTTGTACCACACAGCCTCCTGGCCCGTAATAGCCAACGGCATATTAACCCCATTCATGGCCATCCAGTCAATGAACCTTTCCCACTCATCCCACTGCCACCAAGGCATGGAATAGCCAAATGTACAATAATTCAGGAAAAAACGCTTGTCCGTCCGGGCGACAATCCGTTCCTTTTCCGGTACGGGAGGCAAATGGTCGGGCAGTTCCACCGGGTCGTCCAGATACCAGGACACCGAGGTCTTGCAATAATATTTCAGGTAATGATTCAACCCCACAGCCATGGAATTGGAGGAATTGCCGCGGATGAGAATCTTATCTCCCTGCGACTCCAACTCATAAACATCCCTGCCTTGTTCCGCCGGGATCATCTCAAAAGAAAATCGTCCGGCCTCCCGGGGTACCACGCGCGCCGCCAAAGCACGTGCTTCGATAACATCGTCCACAGCCCCACATGCGATCTGGGCCCAAAAGCACGCGATACCGAAGAACAACGGAATGAAAAACCTGTTTATTCTATTTCTATTCATTGTATTAACCATGAAATACGTTATCTGAAGGTTGGAAAATTCATTTTTGATGTTTTTCCAATTCCGCCTTGATTCACAAGTCCAATCCATATCGAGGGACCCGTCAATACATCCAGTATCCCGCGGCTCCGGTCAGCAACATCAACAGAATGGGGTTCAAGCGCCACTTTCTGAGCATATACAACGACACCACGAAGAGGACAACGCTCGGCATATCCACAGAATCTACTGCATACCAGTTGAAAGTATTGCAAAATGTCAGCATCAGGATCGTACCTCCTGCCGACATAATCAGCCCGACGGAAGCCGCCTTCAATCCTTCCAGCACGCCGGATACACAGGCAGAATCCCGGTGACGCTGAAAAAAAAGATATAACAACAGGGCAATCGCAACACCGGGGATGACGCATCCCATCGTCGCCGCAACCGCTCCGGGAAGCCCGGCTATTTGCAGTCCAACGAAGGTAGATGTATTGAGAGCCAGCGGCCCGGGCGTCATCTGAGACAGCGTAATAATGTCGGTGAACATCCTCTGGGATATCCATCCCTGCTGGATAACCACCTGGTCACGAATCATCGGGATAACAGCATACCCTCCTCCGATACTGAACATGCCGATCTGCAAAAAGACCGAAAAAAGCTGCCATACTCCCTGCATCATTCCGCCCCCCCTTCCCGCTTCCGCAACTCCACACGAATACGCCACAAGCTCAACACACAACAAACGGCCAGAATGAGGGCAATGTTCACCTGAAATACAAAACTCGCCAGAAAAGTTCCCGGCACCATCACACTCAACCACCAAGACTTTTTCCGAAGAATCATCCGCCACATATCGACCACAATATCCACAATCAACGCCGCTACTCCGGCCTGCATCCCTCGCAATACCGCTTCCACCGAAGGATTCGCACAAAAAGCCTCATACCAAACCGCCACAACCGACAGAATCACCAGCGGAGGCAAAATCGCCCCCAGACAACTCACCAGCACCCCCCATAAACCTGCTGCACGGAACCCGGCAAGAGCAGACAAATTGACGGCAATCGCCCCAGGTGCGGACTGTGCTACCGCCGCCATCCCCAACAGTTCTTCCTTGGAAAACAACTGCTTCCCCCGGACGTAGTACTTCTGGATCATCGGCACCACAATGTAGCCTCCCCCAAAGGTGAAAGCCCCAATGAACAAGTTGATCCAGAAGAGCCAGAGGCACGTTTTTACTTTTTCTCCTGTCATATTACCTAAATAATCCTGTCCATCGCCGAAAAATCCACTGTCCACCGAAGACAAAAGAATTTTCAAACCTTCTGGCAATGTCTCTATCATATATGTTTTTCATAAAAAAGCCACATGATTACACAAGAAGCATCAACACAACAACTCACTGAAAAGTGAACCAATCATCACAAATTTATTTGAAAATAAATACAATATATCGATTTATCCCGTCTCCCCTGTATGTTCCTTCCCATACATGGGTAAAGAGTTGTTACATCATAGAATATGATATTTTCTTATCGAAAGAAATCACACATAGCTACGATCTCTCAAAGCTAGACAATCGCAATAACCAAAGGAAAAGATAATCAACACTACTACCAGCCGTACAAAATTTTAACAGAAAAATGCCAATACGGCATCAATGATGCGCTGCATGTCTTCTTCGGTATAGCGCTGGTCGATGGGAAGAGGCAGAAGGTTAAGGACCAGGCGGTGTTCCAAACCAGTGGAAGGAGCCGAGTCGAGGATTTCCGGCCACAGGGTGGGGATAAGAATGCGTCTGTCGATCAACTCATTGCGCAAATCAGGCATACTACTCCACAAAGGATAACAGGAGGGTACGGATACTGAGGATTCGTCGATTTTCAGACGGTTAAGTCCTCCCAGACGTTCATGAAGGAAACGGAAATTGGCAAGCCTGCGTTGTCGGGCATGATCGTAATCGATCCCCCGCATCAGTTTTTCCGTCAAGAGGGACATGGCAAGCATACCGGTATTGTGCAAGCGTTCTTCGCTGGCTTCGCAAAGAGCGGAGGCGGCTTCGGCTCCCAACTCCGCGCTCACGAAGAGAAAAGAAGCCCACGTTGCGGACTCATCGCGGGTTGGCCGGGGAACCATCGGAGCATCCAGCACCGCAATGCCTCCGTCCGGCAATCCGGAAAACTTCCTCGGGCTGTAGAAGGCGGGAACGCCCGTACGCAATGGAGAATACAGTGCCAGAGATTGATCCAAAATCAAACGATCCGGACGGAAGGAACACAGGGAATCGACCGTTTTCTCTTTGATCCCAAAGTAATTGGTATACAGCAGCCAATCATCCTCCGCCAGCCCGGACAAAAAACTTTCTGCCGGTTCCAAATGCTCATCAACCGTGTAAAATGCATACGGAATGCCCAGGCGTACGAGCGGTTCCAGCACTGTGGGACACGTATAGTACGGTACCCATATGCAGTCAATATCTTCCCGGGAACGCAAAATATACTCGAAGGCGGAACGCCCGGAGTTCAACAAAATGCCCGTACCGCCGCATCCCTGGGGGCAGTTGTCGTACTCCGGCATCTCAAGTCCGAAGAATCCACCGATATCCCTGTCCCGGCTATTCGGTTCCGGCATCATTACCCTTTCCGTCCGGACAGGTTTTTCCGGTACGCCATCAAGTACACTCCGGAAACCAAAACAGCACCTCCGACGATATTGCCCAGCGTCACGGGGAGGAGATTCCCCGCAAAGAAAGCATCCCAGGATGCCGTCAACGCCGGAGACTTGCCGGAACCTACATACGCCAGATACCGTTCGTCCGTACCCGTCCAAATCCCGAGGGGAATGAAAAACATGTTAGCAATACAGTGTTCCATTCCTAAAGCGACAAAGGCCATCGTCGGGAACCAGAGGGCGGCAATCTTCCCCATTACATCCTCGGCGGCAAGCGCCGCATACACTGCCAGGCACACCAGCCAGTTACAACCGACGCCACGCCAGAAGGCCTCCGCAAATCCCAGATGGCACTTGGCGTTGGCGAGATTCACAACCGACTCGGCATAAGGCATCGTTTTCGCCTGTCCCACGACAGCCGTATCAAAGATCAACCCGGTCGCATATGCCATAAACCAGGCAACGAACAAGGCTCCTACGAAATTGCCGCACCACGACACCGCACCACACCGCACGCCCTGCACCAGGGATATCCGGCGACAGGAACAGGCACTCGCCAGCAACATGCAATTTCCCGTAAACAAATCCGCTCCGCAAACCACCACCAGCATCAGTCCCAGCGGGAACACCGATGCAAACGCCAGCTTCCCGGCATTCCCCCATAAATCGGACGGGAAAAAGGCCCCTGCCCTCACGGCCAAAAAACCGCCCAGAGCAATATAGGCTCCGGCCAGGAACGTCAATCCCATGGCAGTCAACGGCCCGCTCGCACATTTCGCCCTGCCGCCCAGTGCAGTCTCTTCAAAAAGTTCAAACGATTTTTTACTAGCCATACCCTGACATGCCACCATAAAGGATTCCATCCGGGAAGGAAGCAAAAAATCGTATCGTACTTTCATAGGGATTGCCTCTCTTCATATGACCGCCTATAGTCCTGCAACTATGGGTCGATCCGGCAATATACGCGCACTGGAGGAGGAACCGATCTTTCGCCTCCTCATCAAATATTCCCTTCCCGCCATCGCCGGCATGGTCGTCATGTCCCTGTACAACATTGTAGACAGTATCTTCATCGGACACGGCATCGGAGACCTCGCCCTGTCGGGCATGGCCATCACCTTCCCGATCATGAATCTGTCCATCGCCATCAGCACTTTGATCGGCCTCGGCGGAGCCACCGTCTCTTCCCTGAAACTGGGCGCCCAAAAAACGCGCTCCGCCCAGAAAGTGCTGGGGAACGTCATCATGCTGGGTTTCATCACCGGCCTCCTGATCGGTCCGGTGACTGTCTTTTTCCTGAAGGATATCCTGCTTCTCTTCGGCGCCAGCGAACAGACGCTGCCCTACGCCTACGACTTCATGAGGATCATTCTTCTGGGCATGCCCATCACCCATTCCTTTTTCAACCTCAACAACGTCATGCGCTCGACGGGATACCCCCAGAAGGCGATGTACTCCATGATGTTGACGGTTGTCATCAACTTCATTCTGGCCCCGCTCTTCATCTTTGTCTTCCAATGGGGAATGACAGGTGCAGCCTCCGCCACCCTCATTTCGCAAATCGTCGGTTTGGCATGGGTTATCCTCCACTTCTGCAAGCCAAACAGCACCGTCCACTTCCGGGCCGGAATCTACCGTCTGCGATGGAGCATCATTCTGCCCATCCTCTCCATCGGCATGGCGCCCTTCCTGGTAAATGCTTGTGCCTGCGCCGTCGCCATCATTGTCAACCGCAGCCTCCTGAGTACCGGAGGCGACCTTGCCGTGGGCGCGTTCGGCATCATCAACCGCGTCCTGATCCTTTTCATCATGCTCACTATCGGCATCACCCAAGGCATGCAGCCCATCGTCGGCTACAACTATGGAGCCCGTCACTTCGACCGCGTCCGGCAAGCCCTCAAATACGCCATTCTGGGAGGTACCGTCTTCACCACGGCCGGCTTCCTGGTCAGCCAGATCTTCCCCCACTTGATTGCCTCCCTGTTCAACGCCAAGGGAGAACTGGCCATTTTCACCATCACGGGACTCCATCTGACCACTCTGGCCTATCCTCTTGTAGGAGGACAGATCGTTATCGGCAACTTTTTCCAGGCCATCGGCAAGGCCCGCATTTCCGTTTTTCTCTCCACGACGCGCCAATTGATCTTCCTCATCCCTGCCTTGTTCATCCTGCCGAAGTACTGGGGCTATTCTGGCGTCTGGTACAGCTTCCCCACGGCGGATGTCCTCTCCGTCCTCGTCACGATCGCCGTTTTCATCCGGTTTTCGCAGCGTAACAAATGGATCAGGAAGCTACCGCAATCATGACACGAGAGGAAGTTTTCCCCTATTTCCTTCCTGATCCGAATCAGGCAGAATATTGTTCCCGAAAACTCAACTCCCCCCATCGGCATGGACATTACGTACAAGGATCATAAAAAATTCAACCGTGCGGAACTGGAAGAACTTTTCCTCTCCGTCAACTGGTCCTCCGGTCACTACCCTGACTTGCTTGTCGAAGCGCTGAGAAACTACGGTTCCGTCTTTTCCGCTTGGGACGGCGACAAACTCGTCGGACTGGCTGCTTCCATGGACGACAAAACCATGACCGCCTACATCCACTACATGCTTGTCCATTCCTCCTATCAAAACCGGGGAATCGGACAGAAACTCCTGGAAATGGCGAAGGACCACTACAAGGACTACCTCCGCGTCGTCCTCATCACGTACACGCCCGGCAAAACCTTCTACGAACGTAATGGCTTCGTCCCGGACGAAGGCCTATACGCCATGAACCTGACCACGCTGTACGATTAAAGCAAAGGGCAAATCCTCCATCGGGACACGGGGAAAAGGCATCTGCCTCCCACCGTAACAGATTACCCTTTCCCAGCCCGCACACGGAAACCTCCGTACCGGAGAGGAAAGTTTCCATTCCAACAATCACAATAGACGGAAGGCTCCGCCCCATCCTATAAGATGAGGCGGAGCCTAGCTTTATCCCAGTCAGGGAAGAGGAAGAAATCGTTACTTGGCTTTCTTCTTATCCTTGGGAACCTTCGCGGCCTTGGCCGGTTTTTTCGGAGCTTCGTTGACGGCTCCCCAGGCCCAATCCCAGGAATCCATGCCGACGAGAGCGGCAGCAAGCAAGTCCGAGCAGGCATCGACGTCTTCCTTGTTCGCCATTTCAATCACCTGGTGCATATTGCGCAGGGGAATGGAAAGAGCCCCGGTAATGGAGCCGCTGGCCGTGAACTTCTGCATGGCACCGGCATCCGTGCCGCCGGCAGGCAGCATTTCGTACTGGAACTTGATCTTCTTCGATTCGGCAGTTGCCGTCAGGAAGTCTACCATGCGACGGTCGCAGATCACCGAACCGTCGTACAGCTTGATCGCAGCGCCATCGCCCAGCTTGGAGACATATTCCACTTCCGAAGCGCCGGGAGTATCGAACGCAATCGTCACGTCCAGGGCAATGGAGAAATCCGGCTGGATTTCCAGCGTGCTGGCCTGGGCTCCGCGGAGGCCCACTTCTTCCTGAACCGTAAAGACAGCCGCCACATTGAAAGCGGGTTTCTTTTTACCCTTGCTGATCTGGCGAAGGGCTTCCAGCAGGACGAAACATCCGGCGCGATTGTCCATGGACTTGGAATTGACGCAATCGCCCATTTCGATCAGATCGCGTTCACGCGTTACACAATCGCCCACTTTCACGTACTTCTTCACCTCGTCCTTGCTCATGCCAAGGTCGATATAGTAATCGCCGAGTTCGGGCATCTTCGCGCGTTCGGCGGCCGTCATCACATGGATAGGCTTCACACCCATAACGCCGACGAGATCCTTCTTGCCATGTACAATCACCCGCTGGGCGGTCAGCGTCTTCGGATCGAAGCCACCCAGAGGCAGGAACTTGATGAAGCCCCTGTCGTCAATGTGGCGCACCATAAAACCGATTTCGTCCATGTGGGCGGCCACCATTACCGTCTTAGTCGTGTCCTTACCTTCGACATAGGCAATGACATTGCCGATATTGTCTACACGAATGGAATCAACGAGAGGTTCCACTTCATCAATCAGCAAATCACGGATGGCATGTTCAAATCCCGGTGCTCCCGGAGCCTCGCATACGCGGCGCAACAAATCTACGTTCATAATGTCATGACCAGTACATCACGCAAGCCTGCGTGGCGAGTCCATAATCCATTCAGGACACAAATTTCACCAGCTTGCGATATCTTTTTCAAAAGATATAGGCAAAATATGAAAAGGATTGTCCTCCCTCCATGACTCTGGAATAGAGACAAACTTTCTTTCAGAGACAGTTACCCCCGATTGGGCAATCAGTCCAGACTCGCAACAAAACCAAATCAAATGTCCGCAGGCAGTTCCGTCTGCGTCTCTTCGTCGGTAAGGTAGCACCCGGGATCCGAACCGTACCAATGCCCATTGGCAAAGGCGGCACGCGTGCGGAAACCGCCGCCGCAGAGGGCAAAGTGACGGCAGGTATGGCAACGTCCCTGGATATTTTTCTGGCGTTCCAACGGATCATCCGAAGCCCGCAATTCGGGCAAGATGTCCACAGCGGCTCCGGCACGGGCTTCCCATATATCGGAGAATTTGTCGTTTTTAACGCACCCGAGGGTCACGGACTGCCAGAATTGGTCGGGATGGACGAGGCCCTGAGTGTCGATGTTGGCAATGCCGCGGCCGGAACTATTGGAACCGCCGCCATTCCAACGCAAAAGCCGAAGTGTTTCGGCAGCACGAGGAGAACCTTCCCTGAGCTGGCGCAAGAGCAGATAAATACCGTCGGCAGGCTGGGTCACCGTAAGCACTTCGCGCGTTTTGCCTTCCGACTTCCATTGTTCGACACGACGAATCAGGGAATCCATGGCATCGCGAGCTTCATCGGGATGGAGGGTCTGTACTTCCACACCGCGTCCGGTCGGAACGAGGTGATAGAAGCAGACACGCTGGATGTCCTGCTCGTCGATAAAGTCCAGGATTTGTTCCATGCACTGGACATTGTTGCGCGTCAGAGTCAGACGCAGGCCGGTCTTCTGCCCGGCTTCGCTGCACAGGCGGAACCCGCGGACAGCTTGTTCGAAGCTACCCTTCACGCCGCGAAACTGGTCATGCACTTCGCCGATGCCGTCCAGGGAAATGCCAACATAGGCGGTATTGAGCTCCTTAAGGCGGGCAGCGATTTCAGGAGTAATTCTCGTACCATTCGTCGAAATGGTCACTTTGAGTCCCTTGCCGGTGGCACGCTCGACAAGGTCGAGGAAACGGGGATGAACCATCGGCTCACCGCCGGAGAACAACAGGGCATTGACCTGGTACTCGGCCAGGTCGTCAATGACGGAACAACATTGATCCCAGTCCAGTTCACCGTCAAACTTGTTAGCGGAGGCATCGGCATAGCAATGGACGCAACGGAGGTTGCAGGTGCGGGTGACGTTCCAGACGACAATCGGTTTGCGGCTCCGGGAGGATGTGGGCGAACACCCTTCCGCCGCACCTCCTGCGGCGCGGCCGGCACCGTGACCGGAACCGTATCTCAAATGGTCCGCAGGCTGTTCGGAGCCTGTCCAAAGTCGTGTAATATTAATCATGGGAAGAAGTTTTTTTGACGGGTTGGTAACAGCAAAGATTATCCTCGGCAAAGGCATCCCCAAACACAGCGTAGGCACGGGAACGCGAACCACCGCAAACCGTCCTGTACTCACAACGCCCGCATTTGCCGGTCAGGGCATTGTCGTCGCGCAGTTTCCGAAAAAGCGGGTGGTTGCGGTACACGTCTGCCACATTGTCGGAACGCACGTTCCCGGTCGTTACCGGCAAAAAGCCGGAGGGCTGGATCTCACCCGTGTGGGAAATAAACAGAATCCCTTTGCCATCGCGGGTAGGCACGGCACGGCGGGCCGGTTTTTCACCATGCGCCCGGGCTTCCTGCAGGGCAACACGACGAAAGTGATGGCCTTCCGTCGTCTTGACACCGAACGGCACTTCCTTGCTGACCTGCGCCAGCCTGTGCCACACTTCCTCGACCTGTTCGGCCGTCGGCATCTGGTCAAGAATCGCACGGCCCGTCGGTACCAAAAGAAACACGCTCCACATGTCGGGCCGTATTTCCTTCACCAGCTCGACAAAGGCATCGAACTCCGCCAGCGTACTCCTGGTAATCGTCGTGTTAACTTGAAGATGGATCCCTGCCTCACGAGCGCGGCGAGCCGCTTCCAGAGTCCGTTCAAAGGTATGGGGAATTCCCCGGAAGGCATCATGCGTCGCCTCAGTAGCTCCGTCCAGACTCAGGGACATACTCTTCACGCCGGATTCCTTCAGGGCGGCAAAGTCCTCATGCAACAGGCGGGCCGTAGCCGCCGGACTCAAGGCCACATGCAGCCCCTTCCCGGCTGCCGCCCGGATGATGTCGTGGATGTCGCGGCGCATCACCGGATCTCCGCCGGTAAGAACCAGCATCGCGGGATTGAGACCTACCAGGTCATCGACCAGTTTCAGAGCTTCCGCACTGTTCAACTCATCGGGGTGTGCATGCGGCTGGGCCGTCGCCCGGCAATGCTTGCAAGCAAGGGCGCAGGCACGGGTCACCTCCCAGAACACGAGGAGGGGGCGTTCATGCAAATTGATTTCATGAAGATTAGGACGCATGACAGTGTGGCGCGATGCTAGGACGAAATCATGACTCCGGCGAGCAAAAAGGGCGACCTATTGAATATTTTTTTAACCATTCCATTTTCCGAATTCCCGGATTCCTCCGGTACATCAGCGGCGAAAACGTTCCAACTCGCCCAATCCCAGGATTTCATCAACTGCCATAGCACCGGCTCCGATCAGCCCTGCCTCGGAGCCGAACCTTGCAGGGAGCAAGACAAGTTCCTGCTTGTGCAGGAAGAAAAGTTGTTCTTCCAGAGATCGCCGCAGCGGAGCAAAGAGCAGATCCCCTGCCTTGGCAACACCTCCCCCGATAATAAAAGCTTCCGGAACAAAAGCGTACATCATATTCATGATCAGACAGGCCAGCTTATCCGCACAATCCTCCCAGATACCCAGGGCAATGGGGCAGCCCTCCCGGGCGGAACGCTCCAATTCACGCGGCGTACAATCTGCCGGGAGTTTAAAAATACCCGCCTCGGCATACCGGGCAACAGCATCCGCAGCCAATTCGTTATTACCAATGTATTCCTCAATGGCCCCTTTGTTACCAAACGGTCCCCGGCGCCCCTGATAGTCGATACTCGTCTGCCCCAATTCCGCGGCAGACACCCTTCTGCCTCTCACCATGCGGTCAAACATGACCATACCGCCGCCAATCCCCGTCCCCATCGTCAGGCAGACCAGGCTCTGCAAGCCCTTGCCCGCACCCATCTTCCACTCCGCGTAAGCCATGCAATTGGCATCGTTATCCAGCACGGCAGGGAGCTTCAGAGCCTCCTCCATCATCTGAAGAACGGGAACTTCGTGATCCCACACCGGAACATTCGTCAACTGGTAGAGGATACCACGATGGTAATCGCACCAGCCCGGCATCCCCATGCCGATAGCGGCTACATCCGGACAATTATTCCTCAACTCCCGCGCCGTTGCAATCATCGCCTCAATAATTGCCTGAGGGCTGCCGAACGCCCCTGTCGGAATAGGAGGGGCAACGGTTACCAATTCTTCACCGCGGGTCACTCCCATCTTGATGGAAGTTCCTCCGAAATCGATCGCAATCGCGCTGGGCTTGTCATTCGTCATGCCGGGACATCATGCCCAATCGCCGCATACTGAAAAGTAAAAACTGCTGCTTGATCCCGGAATGATGAATCCGCATGATAGGTGCACATGAGTTTTTCCATCGAACTTCCCGGCTCCGACGAATGGTTCATGCGCCAGGCCATGCGCGAATCCCGAAAAGCCCTGGCCAAAGGCGAGGTTCCCATCGGTGCCGTCATCGTCAAGGACGGACACGTCATCGCCCGCGGATGGAACCAGGTAGAAACGCTTAAGGATGCTACAGCCCACGCGGAAATGATCGCCCTGACAGCCGCCCAGGAAGCCATCGGCGACTGGAGGCTTGACGGCTGCACGCTTTACGTCACCAAGGAACCCTGCCCCATGTGCGCAGGAGCCATCGTCCACTGCCGTCCGTCACGGGTTGTTTTCGGATGTCCCGATGCGAAGGCGGGAGCCGCCGGAGGATGGATCAACCTCCTTGATGCCAACCCTCCGCTCAATCACAAATGTGAAGTTATTCCCGGTGTCCTCGGACAAGAATGCCTGGACGACATCCAGCAATTTTTCCGGGCAGCCCGGCGCACGGCCAAAGAACGAAAGTTAGCCGCCCGCGAAACGTCCGAAGAAAACGACGACGAATAATATTCACCCTGTCTGCCCACAAGCCAAAAGCGAAGATATGCCATACATATCGGCGAAATTCGCTGCTATTTGCATTTGCATTACCGGCGCACTCAAGGCAATCTAATCCCCGCTATGGGATGCAACTCACACCACGACGAAGATTCGGCCATGGAACGCAAGCCCTCCTGGATCAAGGTCAAATTACCCAGTGGCCAAGAGTTCTGGGATGTCAAACACCTGATTGAAGGTAAAAAGCTCTTCACCGTCTGTGAAGAAGCCCACTGCCCGAATCGGTACGAATGCTGGAGCCAGAAAACAGCTACTTTCATGATCGCCGGAGATCGTTGTACACGCGCCTGCGGCTTCTGTGCTACCAAAACAGCCAAGCCCCTGCCCCTGGATCCCGAAGAACCCTCCCATGTCGCCGATGCCATCGTCCATATGCAGCTCAAGCACGCCGTGATCACTATGGTCACGCGCGACGATTTGCCCGATGGAGCCGCAACCCACTTCGCCAATGTCGTCCGAGCCATCCGCAAAGCCAGCCCATCAACGGTCATCGAAGTGCTCACCTCCGATTTCAACGAAAAGGAATCTTCCCTGCGCACCATGATGGATTCCCGTCCGCACATCTTCGGGCACAACCTGGAAACCGTCGAACGCCTCTCTCCCCTCGTCCGCTTCCGTGCCCAGTATCGCCGCTCCCTGCGCGTCCTGCAACGAGCCAAGGAAATGGTTGACGGCAAAGTCTCCACCAAAAGCGGCATCATGCTCGGTCTCGGAGAAACCGAAGACGAAATCTTCAAAACCATGGACGATCTTCTCACTCACGGCGTCACCGTCCTCACCATGGGACAATATCTCCGCCCGACGAAAAATCACTTGCCTGTCGTCCGATTCGTCCACCCGGATGATTTCGCCCGTTACGAACAAATCGCCCGAGACAAAGGATTCCGGCACGTCGCCTCCGGCCCTCTCGTCAGAAGCTCCTATCACGCCGCCAGCTTCCACCCCGAAGCCGACGTCATGGATGCCATCAATGAAGATCTCAAAAAAGCGGGAGAAATTTAAAAACGTTCTTGATTTTACCATGATCAGTCCTAGGTTAAACCTACACCGCAACCCTTACCCTACCGAATGATGAACAAGCTTTGCAGCCTCTCTAAATCAGTATTGATCGCCGGAGGAACCTTCGTTGTATCCGCAGCCTTGTCTCCCCTGCTGATTCCGGGATCGCCCTCTCCCCAAAAACTGTCTCCCGCCCAGGCCAAGGCTCTCGTGGAAGCTACATTGAAGAACAAATGTTCGGAATGCCATGTTCCAGGTTATACCAAACTGGGGCTCCTCAACACGCTTTCCGGCGGACTGCAGGCACGCCACATCCGCAATGGCATCCGTGCTTTCGACATGTCACAGCCCATGACGGAAGTAACATGGGCCAAGTTGGAACACGCCATTTCCTCCGGTTCCATGCCGCCACCTTCCTTTACGGCTGTCCATTGGGGTTCTACCTTGAAGCCACAGGAAAAAGACGCCATCCTGAACTGGATTCGCGACACCCGCGTTTCCAAATACGCAGGAAGCCCGGTGGCTCCCCAATTCAAAACGGAACCGATCCAACCCATCCCGGACGCTCTCCCTGTCGATGCCAGGAAAGTAGCTCTCGGAGAGAAACTCTTCCACGACAAACGCCTCTCCATTGACAATACGGTTGCCTGTTCCACCTGCCACGTCCTCGACAAGGCCGGTACAGACAATCTCCCCGTCTCCGAAGGCGTCAAAGGACAAAAAGGCGGCATCAATGCCCCGACCGTTTTCAATGCAGCCTTCCACTTCATCCAGTTCTGGGACGGACGTGCCAAAAATCTGGAAGAACAAGCTGGCGGCCCCCCCCTCAATCCTGTCGAAATGGGTTATGCCCATCCTGAAGACTGGAATGCCATCGCCAATAAACTGAAGCAGGACGAGCCTCTGACCAAAGAATTCCTCGCCGTCTATCCTGAAGGCTACAGTGCCAAGACGATCACCAATGCCATCGCCGAATACGAGAAGACCCTCATCACCCCCAACAGTCCCTTTGACCGTTACCTCAAGGGAGATGAAAACGCCATCAGCAAGGAAGCCAAGGAAGGTTACGCCCTCTTTAAGAAGAACGGCTGCCAAGTCTGCCATGTCGGCGTTGCCATGGGGGGACAATCCTTCGAATTTGCCGATCTCAAAGGTAATTTCTTTGGTAATCGTCCGCTGACCCAGGATGACAATGGGCGCATGAACTTCACCAAGTCCCAGAGCGACATCCACAAATTCCGTGTTCCTACCCTGCGTAACGTTGCACTAACTTGGCCGTACATGCACGACGCCTCCGCCAAAACTCTGGCAGAAGCCGTTGATAAAATGTTCAATTACCAGATTGGCCAGCCCAAGCCCACCAAGGAAGAAGTCAGCAAGATCGTAGCCTTCCTCAATACATTGACCGGAGAATACAACGGCAAGCCCCTCCGGGGACAACCTGCCATGGATGCTCAGTAAAAAGCATCTCTCCTTCCCGATCTTATAAGAAAGGGCTGCCCGCCAAGCTTCAAAATCACAGCGGGCAGCCTTTTCGTTTTTTATCTTCTTCAGGAAATACGCCCGTCACGCATTTTTTTCAGCGGCAAGACAGGCATCTTCGACACCTCGGATCAATGCGTAAAATAGAGCTCTCAGTTCCTGCTCGTTAATGCACAGGGGAGGCATGACAACGATAGTATCCACAATCGGACGAGTCAGAAGGCCATAGGGTCTCATGGCAAGACAAGCATTCATCCCCATTCCCCATTCCTTGGGATAAGGGGAACCGTCCGGACGGGAAACATCAATACCCATCACCATGCCGGCTTGGCGGAAACCACTCAAAAAAACAGACTTTTGGCAGGCATCCTTTGCCAGTTCTCGCATCAAGGCGATCTTGGGGGGCAAGGACTCCAGCACGGCTTCATCCCGGAACACGTCCAGACTGGCCATAGCCGTCGCACATCCCAATTGGTGGGCTGTGAAAGTATGACCATAGAAAAAAGCTCTGCGTTCTTCTCCCAGGAAAGCATTGTAGATTTCCTCCCGGGTTAGCGTTGCTGCCATAGGAGTATAGCCGGACGTCAGTCCTTTGGCCGTACAAAGGAAATCCGGTACGACACCTTCCTTGAGACAGGCAAACATATGGCCCGTGCGTCCATATCCGGTCATCACCTCATCAAGAATCAGGTGTATCCCGTTCTCCTCCGTCCAGGCACGAAGTTCGCGCAACATCCCTTCTGGCCATACGTTAATCCTGTTGACTCCTTGTACGACAGGCTCGATCACCACTGCTGCCGTACCGGTAATTACAGAAGCCGGGAGGCTACGCAATTCCTCCATGCAGCGAACATGCCTCACATCAAACCCCGCTGCACGAAAACGGTCGAAGTACAAGCTTACTCCCCCGAGGGCGGCGGCCCCCATCGTATCCCCATGGTAACAGTTATCGAAAGCGATAAATCCCTGGCGTCCTTCCTGCCCCGTTTGGATGCGGTACTGACGTTCCATTTTGATGGCAGACTCCAATGCCGTCGATCCATCATCAGAGTAAAATACGCGAGACAACGTCCCTTCAGGGAAAAACGCACACAGACGTTCCGCCAACTCCGATGCCAGGGGATGGGCGAATCCGAGGTAGGATGTCTGGCACACCTTATCCAACTGAGCTTTCATCGCCGCAATGATGGACGGATGCCCATGACCATGGATATTGCACCAAATAGAGCTGTTGCCATCGATATAACGGCGTCCTTCGCTATCTTCCAGCCAAACGCCCTGACCGGAGACCAGCATCAAGGGTTCAAAGTCCGGGTCACACCATTGCGATTGCGCCGTGAAAGGGTGCCAGCAGTGTTTCTTGTCCTGTTCAATCCAGCGTCGGGTATCCGTATTCACGAAGCGGATTATGCCCACCACCGAACAGGGAAACAAGTGGAATCAGGACAACGAACCTTATTCTTCGGGATCATGTTCGTCGCGTTCCCGGGTGGTAAACCGCATCAATTCCGCTTCGAAATGCAATGGGACATCTCCCGTAGCACCGTTACGGTTCTTTGCCAAATACAAATTGGCACGCCCGCCGAATTTCTGCCGATCTTCTTCATCCTCAGCGTAATAAGCAGACCGATACAAAAGCCCGATCATATCGGCATCCTGTTCGATAGCACCGGATTCACGCAAGTCCGACATTTGGGGCACACCCTTGCTTTTACCCGTGCGGTTTTCCGGACCACGGTTCAACTGGGCCAACACGATGACTGGCACATTCAACTCTTTGGCAAGTGATTTGAGACCGGCGGAAATTTCAGCAATTTCACGTTCGCGGCTATTCTGAGCCTGCTTGGAGTGGGATCTCATCAACTGCAGATAGTCGATTCCAATCACATCCAGTCCATCCAAATCGCGCATCACACGGCGAGCTTTGGCTCTCAATTCGTTAATGGAAATAGCCGCTGTGTCGTCGATCACAAAGCTGGACTCCTTCAACTCTTTGACCACCAATTGGAAGCGTTGCATTTGACCACGACTGAAGCCTTTACCCGACTTCAAATCATAACGTTTGACTCCAGAGCGTGCAAACAACAAGCGCTCCACAATTTGAACAGAAGGCATTTCACAAGAAAACATCAAGGTTTTCTGCTTCTTGTCCAATGCCATATGCTCGATAATATTCAGCAAAAACGATGTTTTACCCATCGACGGACGGGCTGCCACAACAAACATGTCACCGCCTTTCAGACCATTGCTCATGCCATCCAAAACATCGAAACCGGTACTCAACCCTGTGATTTCACCCTTGCTAGCCAGCATAACCTCCAATCGATCCACTGCATCGTCAATCACTTTTACCAAAGACTTCTCGTCTTCCTTGCCCAAGCGTTCCCGGATTCTGAAAATGGATGATTCGACGGAATCAAGTAACTTGGGAACATCCTCTTCATGCCAGGAATAGGCCGCTTCGATAGAATCGGTTGATACGGCTATAATCGAACGAAGAACGTATTTGTCGCGTAAGATCCCGATATGATATTGGAAAAACGCTCCTGTCGTCGTAAACGAGTAAATTTCGGCCAATCCCGGGATGCCGCCGACAGATTCCAATTCGTTCTTATCCTGCAGCCGCTGTGTGACGGAAATAATATCGACCGGCTCGTTTTTCGTATATCGTTCGCTGAAAATCTTCCATAGGAGCTGGTGTGCAGGCAAATAAAAATACTCCTCGGTAACCCCCATCGTAATACAGCTGCCGATATAAGTTGCAGGATCCGTAGCCATTAATGCCAAAACACTTTTTTCTACGTCGATGGCTTTAGGAACGCTCCGGATTTCCTTGTCGTAATTTCGTTCCGGCGAAGCAGTCAGCTTCACATTTTTTGCCGAGTCCTGATCCTGTTCTTTCGCTTCACCCATGTTGGACGATTTTTTCTAATGATACACACAATGGCGCCGTGTCGGTAGAACCAGACACAATCTCGATTGCAATCCACGTGCCTGTGAAGGCACGGCTCAGTTTACTTGAGTTTTTCAGAGTAGCAAGAACGTTTCAATTGAAGTGTCTGTGAACGTGTCGACTCATGAGCCGCTACGAAGCCTCATCTTCAACCGATCAAAACCTTGACAAAAGCGCCATTTCCGTGTTTTCTCACCCTTGCCGTCGGGAACCAGCAGAGGTACGACTAGCAAACCCCGCCAGGACCGAGAGGTAGCAACGGTAGCTTGTTCGTGTCTGCTGCTCCAGTTCCCGGCGGTATTTTTTCACCCACCGGAAATTTTGGAATCAGGGAGGGGGTCATAACTTTCCGTAGACTTCGATTTCCGAAACCTTAAGACCGTCTCCCGAAGGAAGATCTGAAAAGGAAACTTTAAGAAACCGTCCGGTTTCTGTACCGGAAGCTTGGACACGCAATTGATCGGTCTCCGGAATAATTTCCTTCCAGGTAGTACCGTCTTCGGAAATTGCAACGGAATAGGTGACGGAATCACGGTCAACGAGTTTTAGCACGACTTCCTTGACGGTAATGAGGCGTTCCAGATCAATTTTGATCCAATCGGCATTTTGTTGACCGGATGGCTGCCAGTAGGTTGCTTCCATGCCGTCATTGACCATACGGGCCGTGTGTCCTGGACGTTCACTGCTGGCATTGGTCGGGCCAAGTTTGGCACGATTGATCAGGGAAAAATCGGCATTGTCCCTGCTCTTTTCAAAACGGACATAAGGTCTATTCTTCGTTTCGACACTTTTTCCGGGCACGTAGGCGGGACCACTGCTAAACTCCAGGCTCAAGGAGGTATCTTTCAAACCCGGAGACGTAGCACGGACGCTGGCTCTTCCAGAGTAATAGGAACGCAGTTCGATGGCAGCCTTTCCATCTCGAATGACGATGTCTGAGTTCTGAGATCCGGATGGAGGAGTAAACACAATACTCTTTCCGGTTGGAAATTCCCCGGGACCGGATTCCACCGACAAAGTCACAGGCACATTATTGCTCAGCGGCGTTCCGGCAGCATCCACAACCTGCACGGTCAGGTGAACATCATCCGTGCCATCAGAAAGGATAGGACCGATCTTATCAGCCTGAATCTTCAACCCCGCCGGACAGCCTTCCTGCGGCCATTCGGGAGGGGCAATACCCCGGTAGGCATTCCTGTACCAATACCACTGCCGCTTGGGAATACGGAAGTAATCCACGACGCCCATGCAGCCGAAATGTCCGCCAAGGCTACCATGATCAAAACCGCACCAAATAGCTTCTCCACTGCGCCACGGATACCTCCACGGGTAGGTTTTCTGAGGATCCTGCTCTTTTCCCTCCGGTAAATTGCCCCAGCCGGGAACATACGGCCCAGGCCTATCCGCAATTGTCGAACCATATTCAGAGACGACACTGGGGACGCCCGGCTCCATGAACAGGCGCGCACCATCGCCATTGTACCCGGCAATATCACCCAAATGATCGATATCGCCGCGCTGGCAGCCACCAATGGCAATCGGACGATCAGGATCCAGACGATGGGCAAGGGACACGCATTCCTTCAACAGGTTGCGGACAGACTCCATGGTGGATGGGTGAGTAAAGAAGCTTTCATTGCCCGTACTCCAGGCAATAATGGAAGGATGGTTGCGATGGATACGGATCATTTCCGCCAGTGTCTTTTTCACGCTTTCTTCAAATCCCCTGGCATATTTTTCTTCCGGAGGATAGGCACTTCCACCCCAGGGGCTGTCGAACGGTCCTGTTCCCCAGAAGCAGTTCTCCGACCAGAAGAGCATTCCCTGTTCATCACAGGCCTTGGAAAAAGCCGGAGAGTGCGGATAGTGCGAACCGCGGATCATATTGAACCCGGCATCCTTCATCATGCGTACATCACGAGCGGAACCGGTATCCGTCACGGCATCCCCCCATCCGGCATGATCCTGATGCACATTAGCACCGGTAAAATACAAGTGCTTCCCATTCAGGAAGAATCCCTGGTCGGCCGTCCATTTAAACCAGCGAAATCCAAAATCCGTTTCAAAGCGATCCACCAGCTTGCCGTCCTTGTAGAGCAAAGAGACGGCCTTGTACATGTTCGGGTGTTCGTTGGACCATAGTTCGGGATCCTTCACGGGAGGAGTCGTCTGATCGAATTCCACCTTGCTCCGGGCACCCACTTCCTTCGTCGACCTGATATGAGCCACCACCTTTCCCCCGGCATTTACAATATCTGTCTGCAATTCCAAAGAAACCGGCCGGCTTTTGCTGTTAACCACTTCCGTCCGGACGCGCACAGGAGATGATTTGCCTGCGCTGGCTTCCAATCCCGGCGTCGTCACCCATGTACCATACCAGGCGATATGAACCGGAGCCTTCATAACCAAACGGACATTGCGGTAAATCCCTCCGCTAAACACATGTTCCCCGGCTCGGGGGGCCACATCCGGACGCCATTCATTGTTGACTCGGACGGCAATGGAGTTGTTCCCCTCTTTCACGAATGGCGTTATGTCCACGGAAAAGCCCGTATAGCCGCCGATATGGCCTCCAGCCTTACTGCCGTTGACAAAAATCTCGGCCTCCTGAAAGACGCCGTCAAACTCCAGAGAAACAACTTTCTCTCCTCTTCCCTTATCCAATGTGAAATCCTTGCGGTACCACCCGTAGCCTACATAAAACTCCTTGGACAGGAAGTAGGGCAAGCTGAATGAATGGGGGATGCCGACATCCTCCCAGGCGGAGACATCGAATCCGATGCGTTCGGCACCGGGAATATCCCCCTGTCGGTACTTCCAAGCGCGGTTCAGAAGAACTGTTTCACGAGGAGCGGAAAAGGCAACTTCCGTCCCAAAGAACAAAAAGACAAAAGCACTCAGCAAAAATAAAATCGGGCGAAACATCGCCCGATTTATTGAATGAAATCTTGCCTCAGGGCAAGGATAGAATGCGAATTAAGCTTTATTTTTAGCCGCACGCTGCCGTTCATTAGCGTCCAAAATACGCTTACGAAGACGAATAAAGTGAGGGGTAGCCTCCACCAACTCGTCCGCTTCGATATATTCAATGGCACGTTCCAAAGAGAACCTGATAGGCGGAGAAAGCTGGATGCCATCCCCCTTCGTCGCCGAACGGATATTATTCAAATGTTTTTCCTTGCACGGATTGACGGGTAAATCCATCGCACGGGGATTTTCCCCAACGATCTGTCCGGCATAAATATCTTCCTGGGCACCGACAAACAAACGGCCACGATCTTCCAATGCAGCCAAGGCAAAGGGAGTAGACACACCCGTTTCCATCGAAACCAAGGTTCCGGTCTGGCGCGTCGTAATTTCTCCTGCATACAAGTCGTATTGGCGGAACAAATGGGAGAAAATACCATGACCGGACGTCAAGTTCACCAATTCGAATTCAAAGCCGATAATGCCGCGAGTCGGAATATAGGCCTGAATGTAGGTGTGGCCCGTTCCATCCTTGCTCTGCATTTCTTCCAACTGCCCTTTGCGAGACGTAAGAATGCGGACAACACCATTGGAAAATTCATCCGGTACTTCCACAAAAATCGTTTCATAGGGCTCCGTCACACGGTCTTTTTCATCACGCTTGGTAATAACGGTCGGACGGGAAACGCACACTTCGTAGTTCTCACGGCGCATCGTTTCCACCAAAACGGCAATCTGCATGGCTCCCCGGGCAGCTACGCGGAATACGCCGGCCTTGTCCGTATCTTCCACCTGGATGGAGATGTTCGTCCGGGTTTCCCGCATCAAACGATCACGAATCACACGCGACGTTACGTTCTTGCCATCCCGTCCACCGAAAGGTCCATTATTGATGGAGAATTCCATCGAAATCGTGGGGGGATCAATCGCGACAAAAGGAAGAGCATCCAACTCAGCCGTACCATTAAGAGTTTCACCGATATTGACATCTTCAAACCCGGCAAGCCCGATGATGTTGCCGGCTTCGCCGACAGCGGAATCCTGAGATCCCAGGCCGGAATACTCAAACATACGCGTCACTTTGCCCGCAACACGCATCCCGTCTTCACGCACGCGGTAGACGGTATCTCCCTTTTTGACGCTACCCGACGTGATGCGTCCGACAGCTACACGCCCCACGTAATCGTCCCAGTCGATATTGGACACCAGCATCTGGAAATCTCCTTCGGGATTGGCATCCGGAGAAGGAATATACTCAATGATCTTGTTGAGCAACGGCGTACAATCCACCGGAGGCTCCCCTTCCAAGGCATCCATGAAATAACCGTCACGGGCGGAACCGTACACAAAAGGAGCATTGAACTGCTCATCTGTCGCCCCCAATTCCAGGAAAAGTTCCAACACCTTTTCGCGCACCGCTTCGGCGTCGGCGTGGGGGCGGTCGATCTTGTTAATGACAACGATGGGCATCAGATTCTCCTGCAAAGCCTTGCGCAACACAAAGCGCGTCTGTGCCTGCGGTCCCTCAAAAGCGTCCACAACAAGGAGGACTCCATCCACCATCTTCATGACGCGTTCCACTTCACCGCCAAAATCGGCGTGACCGGGAGTATCAACGATATTGACCGTATAACCATTCCAATGGATTGACGTATTCTTGGCTTTGATCGTAATGCCTTTTTCACGTTCGAGATCCATCGAATCCATCGCCCGCTCCTGGACAGCCTGGTTGGCCCGGTAGGTACCTCCTGCTTGAAGCAATTGGTCCACGAGGGTCGTCTTTCCGTGGTCAACATGAGCAATAATGGCGAGGTTGCGAAAATGCGACGGATCTGTCATAAGGGGGCGAGCTAATAACGTGGCGGCCCTCAAGTCAAGCCTGAGGAATATTTTTTTGTGTCGTTCCCCTCTTCAATTCATTCAATCTGCCACTCTTCCACGAGATTAGAAGGCCATTCATCGAGGAACCGGGAGGGCATTTGGGAGTATGCTCCGCCATAGACCTTTGAGTTCCAGCGAGGGTAAGTTAGATACAGCTGGTCCTTCGCCCTCGTGATGCCAACGTAAAAAAGACGGCGTTCTTCCTCCAACGCATTGAGATTTCCTTCCTCCAGAGAGCGTTGATGGGGAAACATGCCGTCACACAATCCAATCAGAAACACAACGCGCCATTCCAGCCCCTTGGCCTGATGGATCGTGGATAAAGTCACCGAACCAGACCTCCCGGCTTCATCCGCAGCCTGATCCGTATTACCCAGAAGGGACATTTGCGCCAGGAATTCGTCCGTCGATTCAAACCGGTCTGCAAAAGAAGAAAGCTGGTTGAGATCCTGGCACCGTTGGTCATAGTTGTCGAACGAGGCTTGCATATACTCATCGTACATAGCCTCCACAACAGAAAAAATCATGGATGAAGGCTTAACAACTAAGCCCTCGGGAGTCAGTTCATCCAGCGTCAAGCCAAGCTGATCCCATGCTTTTCGCGCCTTGGACGGTACGGTAAACCCTGCAAGAATTCCGGATATCCTTTCGTAATCCCCGTCAGTAACAGGCTCTTCCAAATGAGCGACCCATTGTTTCCACAATCTATTGCAAGAAGCCGGCCCTATCCCCGGCAATAGAGAAACCATCCTCTTAAACGACAATTCATCACGTCCATTGACGGCAAAACGCAAAAAAGACAGAACATCCTTCACATGCGCCTGTTCGAAAAAGCGCAATCCGCTCGTAATGAGAAACGGCACATGCCGGCGCGTCAGTTCCATTTGCACATCCATGCTGTGGAAGTGAGCCCGGTACAATACGGCAATTTCCGAAGCCTCCACGCCGGATTCCATCAATTCCCCAATTCGTTGGACAACGAACATCGCCTCCATCCGAGTATCATTCAGAGCAACCAAAGCCGGAGGCATACTGCTCGCCGGACGAACGGAACGCAATTCCTTCTCGATCCGGTTCTCATTGGCGGCAATCGCCGCATTGGAAAGGTTCAGAATCTCAGGCACACTTCGGTAATTCGTCTCGATCTTGTATGTCCTGGCCGTCGGATGCTTGATCGTAAAATTCAAAATATGCCTCATATCCGCACCGCGCCAGGAATAGATGCTCTGGGCATCGTCTCCCACCACCATCATGTTGCCATCCCCATCGGCCAGCAAATCAATCATTCTATCCTGAAGGGCATTCGTATCCTGAAACTCGTCCACAAGGATATGGCGAAACTTGTTCCTATACAAATCGCGGATAAAGGAGTCCTTCTCCAACAACTCCACGGCATGGAGCAGCAAATCGTCGAAGTCCATGGAATTCGCCTCGCGTTTTCTTCGGTCGTATTCCTCTCGGATATTTAAAATTGCCTCTAAATATGGGGAATGATACGGATAATCGCATTCGACAATGTGCTTGATCCCCTCGCCCGTATTGTCCGCAAGACTGAAAATCGAGGCAATCACCTCAGCCTTTGGAAAGCGTTTATCCTTATCGCCCAAATCCAAGGATTTAATCACGGCTTTCAGCATGGATTTGCGATCATCCGAATCCATGATCGAAAAAGAACGAGTAAACCCGATTTTGTCGGCATGACGACGCAACAGACGGTTCGCAATAGAGTGGAACGTCCCTCCCCACAACGCGCTTAGATCAACGGGGACAAGTTCGCGGACACGTTCCAGCATCTCCCGCGACGCCTTGTTCGTAAACGTTAACAGAAGAATCTGACCGGGGTCAATCCCATGGTCGATCAACCATGCCACACGATACGTCAGCGTCCGCGTCTTACCGGCGCCAGCCCCTGCTATCACAAGGGCGGGCCCCGGAGGAGCCATCACGGCAGCAAGCTGCTGTTCATTGAGTTCGGAGGCATAATCAATGCCGGATATTGAGTGGGAACCATCCCCTTCCCCATTCAGCACATAACGTCTTACCATGTCAGCCTAGTCCCTCTATCCCAGCTTAAAAGTCGAGGTACATTTCAGCTCTCCTGTTTTCACTGCGCACCTCGTCGATTGTCCGGATATCCGTCCCAGGGGAATATGTCCTCCGGGGATGAGACTTCCCGAAGCCTTTAGTAGAAATCTTGTCCGGCGACACGCCGCGCTCCACAAGAATCTTCTTCACCGCCAGCGCACGGCGCTCGGATAGAGAATTGTTATAGGCATCACTGCCGACATCATCGGTGTGGCCGCTGATCTCCAATTTCTTGTTCCCTTCCATCATAATCACTTCCGCCACAATTTCCAACTGCCGCACGGAGCGCGGCGTCAATGTGTCCTCATTAAACCCGAAAAACAGAGCGATGGAATCACCACCCTTGGGATTCTTGACCAATGGAAAGTACACGGAGTCCCCATCGGAAAACCTCTTGGCATAATCATCCAGAAGACTATCCAACGCCACTTCCGTTACCATCCACTTTCCGGAAGAATTCTTTTGCATCGTCAATCCCATGTTGCCGGAGGCATCCCCTTGCGGATTGGCCAGATAGACAAGAAATCCGGCATTCGAAGTATTCGAGAACATTCCACGGATTGGCATCTTCTGGCGCAGGTGGTAATTCCCGTCTTCAAACAGGATGCAAAGCCCCGCAATCGTTGCGTCGCTCACCTTCTCCGGATCGGAGAGTTTTCTGACCATTCTGTAATCCGCTTTGAGAGAAGCACGAACAAAGTCATAGGCAACGCCCAGAGGATCGGACAACGCAATTCCCCCTCCCTTGCCATCCTGTAATTCTTCGGCAGACGGCAGATTCACATCCGAAACCACCCACTTGCCGTCTTTCCCCTGAACTAAGTCTACAATTCCTTTCGCTCCATTACGGAAGTTGAGCAGATAACGCACCTTGCCATTATCGCTACCGATTTCCGTCACCGGGGTTCCCGGATTAAGAGGCACATGCCCTTTGGATAAAGCCTTGTTAAACTCGGCGGCAGCTTCTTCACTCATGATGGAGTGCGCCACGAAATCCTCCGTCGTCATCGCCTCGCCTCCTTCGAGGACGCGCATCAGAGCATGAATCAGGTTGGACGAACTCTTCTGGATGCGGGCACTTTCAAAACGGGGGGCATTGACTTTGCCATCGTCCTGTTTGGAAGGGTTATCCACATCGACTACCGGCTGGGGCAAGACACGTGGAGGCTCTTCATTTTCAACAGGTTGAGATGTAGGAATCGGTATATATCCTTTTGGTTCCGCCCGTTTCCAAGTAAACAAGGCGACCAGGCTTCCTACAACGATAAAGCTGATAACAAATGCGATAATGGTAGATTTTTGGTTCACGGCAGAACTCCCCTTTAATGGAATACTATGATCTTATGATCTCTCTTTCAACGATTGAAGAATTTTTTCATGAATACCCTCAAATCCGCCGTTACTCATGACAAGTACGACGTCACCCGTTTGGGCTTTTTCCTTCACAAAATTGACAATGGCATCAGCCTTCGCTCCCACATAGGAGATTTTTCCAGTAGCAGCCAAATCGGCGGCGAGCATCTCTTCATCCAGTCTTTCCTCCTTAGCCACCTTTTCAGGATGGTCTACTGCCGCCACGACCGGCACGTCCGCACAAGCCATAGCTTCGGCCAGTTCCTTCTGGAAGATATTCCTGCGAGACGTATTGGAGCGCGGTTCGAACAACGCCCAAATACGGGACTGAGGATAGCGCTGGCGCAATGCCTCAATGGACTTCCGTATGGCCGTCGGATGATGGGCAAAGTCGTCAATGACGGCAATTCCGTCCACTACGCCACGTTCCTCCTGCCTCCGGGCCACGCCTAAAAACTGTTTCATTCCTTCCCGGAGCACACTCGGTTCAAGACCGGCAAACCGCGCAGCTGTCAGAGCCATGGCTGCATTATACACATTGCATTCCCCAACCATCGGCACAAAATACCTTTCTCCATCCAGAGTGAAAAACGAGCCTTCTTTCCTGCAATCGACATCTTCAATCCTCATATCGGACTGCTCGGAAAAACCAAGCGTCTTGACAGGACACGGAGGATGATCCCTCACAACTTCCATGCAATTCTTGTCATCGGCATTCACAATAGCCAGCCCATTGCGGGGAACAACACGAAGAAGACGCTTAAAACTCGTCATGATCTCCTTCTCGCTCTCATAGATATCCGCATGATCGAACTCAATGTTGTTCATGATCACCAACTCGGGCAAATAATGCAGAAACTTCGACCGCTTGTCGAAAAATGCCGTATCGTATTCATCCCCTTCCAAAACGCAAAATTCGGATTCGGTAAAGCGTCCTCCCCTCTTGAGGTTGCGGGAAATCCCCCCGATCATGAATCCCGGATTCAGACCGGCATACTCCATCAGCCAGGCCAGCATTGAAGTCGTCGTCGTCTTGCCGTGCGTTCCTGTTACCACATAGTTCCTTTTACCGCGCAGGAAATATTCCTTCATCGTCTCCGGCAGGGAGAGATAGCGTCTTCTGCTCTCCAGAACGGCTTCCACTTCATCATTGCCACGGCTCATTGCATTGCCAATCACGATCACATCCGCAGAATCCGGGACATTGTCCCCCTTGTAGCCTTCAAAAATCGTAATTCCTTCCGATTCCAGAAACGTTGACATAGGAGGATAGACCTTTTCATCCGTGCCCGTTACTTTATACCCCTTCCTGGCCATCGCTGCCGCAACCGCCCCCATGGCCGTACCACATATCCCTAAAAAGTGAAAATGCTGATTCATATATCTATAAAAAATTAACTCACTGAATTGTTAAAATTGAATGGAAGTTCCCCGGGCATCCTCCTGTTCCCGGGTTCGACGGCGCACGATACCGTCGGCTATATCGGATACGAGAGCGCCCAAAATACGGCTCAAATGGCTATCCGGACGATAATCCGCAGGAGCCATAAAATTAACCCGGTCTGATGAAGAACTCAGATTGTAACACTTGCGGAAGCTCAATCCGGACTCGTCATCGGGATTGTATACGGCTATTGCATGCCCGCCGTTATGGCGCATCACCGTAAAACACGGTACGTCCGTCGGCCCGTCTCCCACGTAAATCATATTGCGGAACGGCACAGGGCGCATGTCCTCCGCCATATGGTCGTTGACGTCCTGGCTGTAATCGAGAAGCCCCTTGTTGATACGGAAAAGGAATTGCGTCTTCGTCGTATGGGAAATAACACGCTTGGGAAAATCGATCGCTCCGTTGCTCTCGCTGAATTCGCATCCGAATACCGCCTTGAAATACGGACGAATCGCTGCGCCGTCAATCAAGGCTTTCAATCCGGACGATATGATATAATACTCCAGTTTAATTCCCATCTCCCGGTGCTTTTCCGTCAAGGCCACTTCTGGAAGCCATTTGAAAAAATCCGGCAATCCCGGATAAAATGTCAGGCGTTGGCCCAAGTTCTCCAGCATGGCGTTACTGACTTGGTCCAGGCTCAATGCATCAAGCAACGCCTTCAGATATCCGAGTTCTCCATCCCATTGTTCGCGGGAAACGAATTCGTTGCAATTCTTCCAGAATTCACGAGCACTGATACCGAATTCAGGAAAGATCGCTTCGTCCTGCATGTAATGAGGACTCAACGTCTGGTCGTAGTCGAAAACGAGAGCAATGGTATTCTGGGGAACCGACATGGAGGGAGTAGAAAACATGGGATTTACATCCGGAATTGTTCGCCAAGATACTGTTTACGGGCTATCGGGTCATTGGCGATTTCCGAAGACGTCCCGTGCTTGATCACCCTGCCTTCAAACAGAATGTACGCCCGGTCGACAATATGAAGAGTCTCCCGGACATTGTGATCGGTGATCAGGATGGACAATCCGTCCTTCTCCCTCAATTCCATGACGATTTTCTGGATGTCCGACACGGCAATCGGATCTACGCCACTGAAAGGTTCGTCCAGCATCAACAGACAAGGATTGCTCGCCAAGGCACGCGCTATGGTCAATCGGCGCTTTTCACCACCGGACAACTGGATAGCCATTGATTCGCGGATCTTGGTAATCCCGAAACGGTCCATTAATTCATCAGCCCGCAACTTACGCTGGGCAGGAGTTAAATCCTTACGCGTCTCCAAAATAGCCATCAGATTGTCCTCCACGGACAATTTGCGGAAAATCGACTCTTCCTGCGGCAAATATCCCATCCCACGCCTGGCCCGCAGATGCATCGGAAGCATGGTGATGTCTTCCCCTTGGAAGACAACCTTGCCTTCATCCGGCCTCACTAATCCCGCCACCATATAAAACGACGTCGTCTTGCCGGCACCGTTGGGACCAAGCAATCCGACAATTTCTCCCGGACCGACCGTCAAACAAACATTGTCGACAACTTTGCGGGTCTTGTACGTTTTGCACAAACCGGATGCTTCGAGGAGATAATCGGGAGAATCGCTGTTCACAGAGTTATTTCCGGTTTGGTTTGTGATCTGACGAACCGAATCCGGATTTCTGATCCCGGATATTGCGTAATTTCGTCGTCCATTTACCGACGAACACCACGGCTCCGTTTTCCGTTACGCGTATGTAGGCATTGGGATCATTCGTTACCGAGTTATGCGTCATGTACTGTACCATCATCGGCAACCCCGTCATCAGGATTTCACCGGTCAGGGCATTATAGGTAGCTCGTTGTGCACGCGCCCAATAAACCTCTCCTTTGTCATCCTTGCTGTTCATGACCACATTGCCTTCCGCCGTCATCTTTTTAATCCCGTCAAAATTGACATTCAACGTATCCGCCGGAGTTTTGGGAGACAAATGCTTGCTCTCTTGACCCTTCTCCGTTCCGTCTCGGGATTCGTCTTCCTTTTTGGGTTCACCGCCTTTTTTCTCTTGAGGGGGACCTTCATGAAGGTAAACCTTAAGCTGCCGGTCGCAATCCAGATTGAGACGCGGATCACGGACTTTGACATTACCTATGTAAACAACCAATCCCTGCGACGAGTCGAAATAGATCCCTTTGTCGCAGTCAATCAACATATCCTCTGCCGAATTGATTGGCTTATCTTCCACAGCAATTGCCGGACGAGCATGCACGGCCAGAGAAATTTCAATTCCTTGCTCCTTGCAAAAATCCAGAACATCTTTGTCGATGCGGGCCGCTTCTTGTTTCAGGGATTCGTCAAGCCGTACGGTATCGTCGACAAGTTTTCCAAATGGCTTGGCATCAAATCCGGTTTCCTTTTCCAGAGCAGCTCGTTCGCCAGCCGTCAACACCCGAATATCGGAGGCCGGATAATCAACTTTTCCCGGTTCCTCCAGTTCCGTCTTGGTCGGCGCGTTCTTTTCCAGTTCCACCAAATAATCCGGGTCACCTGCAGCAAAGGACGACAGGCACATCCCGATCAAACAGGTCGTCGTTAAACTCTTTTTCATCATTGGGAATCCTTCTTCATTTTGCCCATTCGTATCCGCGATTTCACCGGTCCTTTAAGGAACCCGACATTGCGTCCGGAATGGAATCTCAATCCCGTGCCTTCCGCACGGAACCGTTCATCGTCAATAATTGTCTTTTGATCCGATACAAGGCATTCCGTATCGAAAAAATAGGAAGCGTTCAGCGTAAACATCCGGGTCATCTCATGACCGTCATCGGCAAACAGGTAGACATTCACCTTGTCTCCCGATAATTCCGTCTCGCTGATCACCTTCATCAACACCGAAGTAATCAAAGCCGTCTTACGGCGGTTCTCATACTGCGGTATACTCACGTTCGTCAACTCGCTACCCGGGGGCAGAAGATCCAATGCCGGAAATTTTTTGTCCACCGGCACCAAAGGACTGTTGTCCATAAATGGAGACGGCGTATCATTCGACAGGGAAATTCCCCCGGCGGCAACGAGCATGATAACAATTCTGGCAACACTCTTTACCATGGTCGCGCAGCTTTGCGGATAGCTTCCAATCGAACAAGCACCCCCTCCAAAAGACGCAGGGGAATTTGGTTCGGTCCATCGGACAAGGCATGTTCAGGATCTTTGTGCACTTCCATGAACACACCGTCAATTCCCACTGCCATCGCAGCAGAAGCCAGAACGGGAGCAAGTTCACTGTCTCCTCCCGTCGTCCCGCCAAGTCCGCCGGGTCTCTGTACGGAATGCGTTGCATCAAACACGACAGGAAAACCTTCCTGGCGCATCCAGTACAATCCGCGCATATCCACAACCAAATTATTATAACCGAACGTCGTACCGCGTTCGCATATCATGAATTGCTCACACCCGAAAGCGCGCATCTTGCCGGCAATATTCACCGTATCCCACGGAGCCAGGAACTGTCCCTTCTTGATATTTACGGCCCGGCCTGTCTTGGCGCACGCTTCCAGCAAATCCGTCTGGCGGCAGAGAAAAGCCGGGACTTGGAGCATATCGACATATTCTGCGGCAATTTCCGCCTCACGGGAAGTATGAACATCCGTCACGACGGGAATATTGAGTTCTTTCCCGATTTCACTCAGGATCCGACACCCCTCATGCACACCGGGACCCCGGAATGACGATACGGACGTCCGGTTGGCCTTATCGTAAGAAGCTTTAAATACAAGCGGGATATCCACACGGTCGGAGATTTCCTTGATGGCACGGGCCATCTCCCAAACGAACGGTTCGGATTCGAGAGAGCAAGGGCCAAGAATGTAAAAGGGACGTTCTCCGCCTATTTCGACGGATTGAATGGAAAAGGGATTCATGCAGACAATAAATCTTCTTTCCATATCATGCCGAGATATCCCCCCCCGGTCAAGCAGAGATGCCGTCCCGTGGCTGATTCCACGAAACGGCATCCCCGGCTTTAATTTGTTCCCGACTGCGTTAGAAGTTGTAACGATAGCCGATGCTGCCGCTCGCCGACGTCATACGGCTGCGGATGTCTGCCGTAGCATCCACGAATATCGTCCCGTTTTCGCCGGACGGCAGGCTCAACCCGGCTCCGAACTGGAGCCCCGTCGTCCCCGCCTTGCTTCCCTTCACCTGCCGGCTGAACCCGGGATTGGACAGGAATCCTACGTTGCCTTCGCTGCGCGTGTCGCCCAGGTCCTGCGCCACCTGCACCCGGAGTTCCCCTAGCGATTCGCGACCGAACACGTTCCCGCCGATGATCCCCATCAGACGTCCGCCCACGGACACCGTCGCCGACGTCCCTTCAAGACCGCTCACCCGGAGACCCGCGTTGCCGGCTCCCGTCTCATTGTAGTCGTCCACTTCATTGCGCATCACGCTCACGTTGACCAGCGGCTGGAAGATCGCATTGTTCTCTTCGTTCAAGGCAATGTCGTAGGTCGCTTCGTACATCGCTCCATACGTGGAACCGCTCGTCGAGCCGTGTCCCGTGTAGCTGCCTTCTCCGTAGTTGACGGTACGGTCGACCGTTCCGTCGCTCCAACCCGCCGTCACGATGAAGTTGTGACCCCACTTGCCCTTCTGGTACCGGGCGAACAGGTTCGCGTAGTAGATGTCCAGGTCGCCGCTCAAAGTGTCGGCTCCGTTCGACGTCAGCTTGCCGTAGCTCGCCGACATCGCCAGCCCCACCGTGAGCCTTTCGCTCAGGTTCGTGTCCACACCGAAGGTTCCTCCCCAGGTATTGTATTTGTAACCGGCGAAGTCGCCCGACTCCGTCAGGCTGTTATACGTCCCCGTGGCCTGTACCCAGGCGTTCCACAGCGGCAGTTCGCCGTCGTAGTTGTACCCTTCGGGAAGCCCCATGGTCGTCATCCGGTTGCGCAGCAGAGTCTGCTGGTAGCGGTAGTCCGCCTGCTGGGCTCCCAGAAGGCTCGTTACCGTGCTGCCGGCGGCGGCGGCCATCTTGTGGCTGGCCGAGGAGGCACTGCCCGTCTTGATGTCGTCCATGATGGAGGAGAGGAGCAAGTCGAGATTGCTGCCGCTCTTCTGCAGTCCGGCGTTCCAAATGAGGCCGGCCCCGGCCTTGGCCGTTTCGGATCCGGCGTATTGATCCAGCGTATTGACTTTGTTGAGGACGGGGGTTGCCAGGAGCTGGCGGCCGTCGTGGCCGATGGAGAGGTCGGCCGACGTGTAGAACAGTGAAATGCTCTTCTCAAACGTCACCGTCCAGTCTGTGAAATCCGTCCCGCTTCCCAGCGTTTGGCCGGAGACGTTCAGGAAACCTCCCGTCGCGTCCATCACGACCAGGTCGGACAACGGCGCATTCCAGCCTTCGGAATCGTGGTTGATGAACCGCAGGGACATGCGTTCCGGCAGCGTCACCGTACCCGTGGCGGATACCGACGTGTTGTCGATCCCCGGAGCCGCTACCGTCGTCAGGAGGGAGCCTTCGCCGAAGGCCGCGTTCCCGGAGATGTCCAGTTTCATATGGCCCACCGTAGAGGCGGGATCCGATGTCCCGAGAACCAGGCTCCCCCCTCCATGGACCAGAAGGCCGGAGGACTTCGCGTTGTTCTTCAGGACGAGTTCCGCCCCGTCGTTCACCGCCAGATGTCCGTAGGAAGCCGTGCCGGACGGGAGGTCCACGACAAGGCGGCCGCCCTGGACGTCAAGACTCAACGAGTCATTGCTCATGGCAAGCGTCTGCGTCCCCGTACCGGCCTTCGCCAACGTACCCCGGCCTTCCATCGCGAAGGAAATCGTTCCTTCGCCATTGCCTGTGAGTTTCAGGACGGCAGGCGCCGCGTCGACTCCCTGGAAGTCGACCGTACCCGGGCCTGTCAGGTAGCCCATTTCGATGGTTTCGCCGCCGCCGATGTACAACCCGGCATGTTCCTGAAGGTTCAGCGTGGTATCGGAGGACAGGCTTCCCGTGCCGACAAGCAGCGTTCCGCCGGCCATGTCCAGCGTGCCGGAGCCCGTCACCTGCGTATCGAGCACCGTATTGCCGGCTCCCGTCAGCGTCAGCCTGGAGGCCTCTCCCGAAAGGGATAAAGCGCCGCTGCCCTTCAGACTTTCGGTCTTGCCGGTTCCACCGATCACGGTCATGGCTCCCTCCCTGCCCGTATCAAGGGTTCCGAAGGAACTCGTCCCGTTGAGCGTCAGCGTGCCTTCGGACGTTGTTACCGTACCGCTCGTCGAAAACGATCCATTGATCGTCAATCCCGCCGCGCCCGTCTTGATAAAGTCCGCACTGCCGCCGGCGATGTTGCCGTCATAGACCGTATCGAGCTTCTCGCCTTCCGTGTTCAGACCGTTGACGAAGTTGATCTTCGCCGCCCCGGATCCGGGATCAGCGTTGGCAACGGTGATGGTATAGACCGTTCCATCTTCGCCAAGACCCCCGAGCAGGTTTTCCACCTTCAACCCGGCGGGATGGCCGCTGCCCGCCGCGGGAGCCCCGGACAGGCTGATGTCCAGATCCTCGTCGATCACCACCGCCTTGTACGCGTCGAGATAGTTGTAATGCGTGCCCGCGTTAAGCTGACCCTTGTCGTCCGACGCGAAATAAACGTCTCCGCCCGCCGTGATCGCCACCTGGCCGTCGGACAGGTACGAATCGAACTGGGCCTGGCTGATATCGACCGTCTTCACGGCGTAGCCGAGGTACTGGAGCAACGGATTGAAACGGATGGACTTGAGCCATGCCAGGGATCCTTCGGAAAGATCGCTGTAGCCGTTGAAGGTGGCGCTATGCGTCTGCGGAGCATCGGCAACGAGCCGGCCGTTGGTGAGCTGCAGCAGGACGGTCGTGCCCTCCAGATTGTTCCGTGAGATCGACTTCTGCAGGTCGAGCGTCAGGCCCAATGTCAGGGAACCCAGGGAGACGTCATGTCCGGCGGCTGACGCCCCGGCATCGGAACCGAAGACGATGACGCCATCGGCGCGTCCGGAAGAGCCGGGCACATAGTTGTTCTCACCCAGCATGAGCGTCGTCGGACCTTCCAGCGTCAGGTTGCCCGAACCGATGCCGCTGATCGTCGTGGCACGGTAGGGAGAAATATCCGTCTTAACCGGCACGAGGATGGAGGCAATGGCAGATGCCTTCAAACCTCCCAGATCAATGCCGGCCACTCCTTCATGGGCCAGGATGGAGACATTGGAATCGGAAACATAGCCCGAGGCCCGGGTCAGGCTGCCGTTCTTAATCGTGATGGCGTTGGCAATGCCCAGGCCGCCCAGATCGGCCGAGGCGGAGTCGCCGTCGACGACAAGGCCGCCCTTGGCGAGAGCCGAGGAGGAACTCAGTTCGACAACGCCTTCCGTCACCGTCAGGGTGCCGTCCCACTGGGTGTCTCCTTCATTCGTGCCGGACAGCACAAGTGAACCGGCTCCGCTCTTGGTCATGACTCCGCTGCCGGACAATGCTCCCGACAAGGAGATGGAAAGCCCCTGCCCCACATCGACGGTAGAACCGCCTTTGTCGGCCGTACCGGCCAGAACAAGCGTATGATCCGAACTCCAGGAGGTCGCCGCACTTAAAACTCCGTTCCCCAGCGTCACCGTTCCGGGAGTTCCTGTAATACCGGAAGCTCCCAAGACAAGTTTGCCTCCATGAACGGTCAAGGCCGAATCCTCCGACCCGAACTGGATGCCCGACAGCGCAGCTTCGCCTCCGTTGATCGTCAATTGTCCGGAACCATTCTGGCCGAGAATGGCGGTTGCATCGGCGGCGTCCAAGGTTCCCTTATCAAGAATCAGAGCGCCGGAAAAACCTTCCGTCCCCAGTTCCAGGGAATCCTTCACACGAACGGAGCCTTCCGAATCCGCCGATCCAATCTTCAGCGTAGCGCTGGCCGTCAGACGTAGATTGGCGACATCGATGTCATTGGTCGTCAACAGAGTAACGTCGGATATTCCGTCTGGCTTGTAACCGGACATCACCAGCCAGCCGTCAGCCATGGAGAACTTGCCGGAAAAGGTATCGTCGCCGTTCTGGAGTTTCAGAAGCAGGGAGCCGCCATCGTTCTTCTCCACTGTCCCAAGGATTCCCGACAAGCGACCGCCGATGGCGATTTCCTGATCGGCTCCCGTATTGGACAATGCCAGCGTAGAATCCTCGTCAACACTCACCGTACCAGTCAACACGGAGGTATGATTGATTCCTGCCAGGGCGACAGTTCCCGCCCCTTCTACGGAAATAGAGGCATCTTTGATGTCTTCGCCCTGAGTCAGGGTCAAACGGTCTTCTGCTGCCACTGTGCCGACCGAGAAGGAAACGCCTTCCGCGGAAAGACGGTTGTCCAGAGTCACGTCTCCCTTGGCAAGGAGAGTCCCGCCCGAAGTCGTTTCATTGGCCCGGAACGTGATCAGTCCGGAGCCGAGAGCATCATCGTTGGTCACAACGACCGTACCGCCCTCCAGACGGGTTCCGCCCTCGTACGTATTGTGCGTTTCAATCGTCAACTGGCCGCCGCCCTGCTTTGTCAGGATGGCGGTTCCGGTGATATTGGCATCGGAATCTCCGGCAAAGACGAAGGAATTGGCATCTCCCGACTCGTTACTCACCGTCACCGACTTGGGCGTCACGTCACCGACAATCGTGACGGTGTGATTGAAGTCATGGCTCTGGCTCGTACTGACAAACCACAGCACCTGGTTATCCGGACCATACTGGAGACTTTCCGATTCATCGGCATCCCAGACCTCTCCCGGACTTTCGTTCACACCCTTCCATACGGCATTCGTATCTCCCGCCTGCCCCTTCCACGTCCACGAGACAATGGTCGAAACACGGAGGACGACAGTATTGTCCACCATGTCCATCAGGAAACCGCGCGTACTCGTATCCGACAAAACGTATTTGAAATCACCAAGGCTCAGAAGGTCATTCCCGGTAAACAACTGATACGTTCCGGGGGTCAAATCCTGATACCCTGACAGGACGAGGTTCTTGTCAGCCGTCGACTCATTGGTAAACGTGCCGCTCAGGGATACGAAGGACGCATCCCCGGTTTCCCGGCCGGCCATGTTCATGGTCAATACGGAATTGCCCGTCAGCGTCAAATTCGTCGAGGACAGGACGCCCGTGCCGGACATCGTGATATTCCCCAGTCTCGGAGAAGCCAGCGCCGTATCGTCGAACTTCAGCATCCCGCCGGACACCGTCGTCAGGCCCGTATACGTCGGCTGGGTCTTGATCACCACAGTCCCGTTCCCCGTTTTCGTGACGGCACCGCCGCCGCTCAGCACGCTTTCAATCGTACCGGAAGACAACAGGGCAGTCGTACCTTCCTTCAAATGGAGGGCGTCCCCCTTCAGGGTTCCGCCATCCATCTTCAGCGTCCCGGCATACGCGCTTCCGCCGGCAACGGTTGTCTCGCCCGTCACCGAAAGTGCATTCTCAATAGCCAGGTTATCCAGATCAAGCGTACCGCCGGAAAGGGTAACCGTACTGCCGGAAAAAGCCTTGAGGCCGCCTGCTTTCAGCGTCCCTCCGGAAACCGTCGTCGTTCCCGCGTAGGTATTCTCCCCGGTCAGCACGACCGTACCCTCTCCCGACTTCTCAATCCCTCCGTCCCCGGAAAGAACGTTGGCTATCGAACCGCTCTTCAACTGAGCCGTCTTGCCTTCCGCCAAATTGACGGCATCACCCGTCAGCGTACCTCCGTCAAGCGTCAACACTCCCGCATAGGCGGAGCCTCCGTTCAATACGGCCGTACCCGATACCGTCACTCCGTTGGCTGCCGCTTTGCCGTCCAGATCCAGCGTTCCGCCGGCAAGGACTACCGTACCCGTGCCGAAACCGGACACATGGCCCGCCTTCAAAGTCCCGTCGGAAACCGTCGTCGTGCCCGCATAGGTACTGGCACCCGACATGGTCAGCGTCCCGGCTCCGGTCTTGACGAAATTCCCCGAGGAAATGATCCCGGACAGGGTCACTTCATTGCCGTTGGTATCCAGCGTCAGTTCCTTGTCGGCGGCGATATCCAACAAACCGGAGATATCCTTGTCATTGCCCGTGCCGTCCCACCTCAGCGTCCCCTTCGACGAGGCCGCATCCGTACCGCCTATCGTGATTTTCGACGCAGCCTCCATCGCATCAAACGCCGTCGATGAGAACAACAGCGTACCGCCATTGCTCAACATGACGCTGCCTTTGCCGACGGATGAAGCGCCCTGCGCCTTCAGGACGGAGCCCGTTCCCTGGACGGTGATGCTGCCCGTACTGTCGGAGGCTCCCGTCACGGTAAGCGCCCCTCCCGTCAAGAGCAGGGAACCCGCTCCGGACAAGGACGCGATACTCTCGTCCGAAGCCAGCGCTACCGACAAGATTCTCCCGGACGTTACCACATTCACCGTCGAAGAACCGAGAGAGACAACCGACGTCGTCCCCGCCCCGCCCTTCACGTTCATCGTATCGAAACCCGAGAATTTCGCCAGAAGAGCCGATACATTGTCCAAATTCAGGACTTTGTCGCCCGTCACGGCACCCGTCCCCGCCGATCCGCCATAAATCGTTCCCGTGTAATCATAGAAGCGGTCTCCTGCTGCAACGTCCGAAATCGTCACGTTCGTACCGGCGCCGATCGTACCGTTCCCGTAGTTCCCGCCATAAATCGCGTTGTTGTGCTTAACCAGCAGATCCTTACCGATGAAAATATGAGTCGATCCACCGACGCCCCGGTCGTGCTCGGCGCTGCCGCCCACAATCAGCCGGGCCTCATTCATGTCGATCGTGCCACCCTCCAGATTCAACGTCGTATTGCCGGTCACTCCTCCGGCCCAGCCGCCGCCGGCCAGATCGGCACCGACTCCCGTCAAAGGAACTCCGGATCCATCCAATTCACCTACCAAAGTACCGCTCTTGAACGTTACGGTCGAATCTCCGGACACAACACCATACAACCCGGCACCGAAAATACGCATTGCCTGGTTGGCCGCATCCACGGCATCCAGATCAGCTCCCGCACCATACGTTTCGCCGAACACGACATTCGTATTGCCGGCAACCCCCACATCCGTCGCCCCCGAGGCAAGCTGGCTGCCGCCGACAATGATCAACCGCTTGTCCGCACTGCCGGATACCGAAACCGACGTATTGCCGCCCACGGATATCAAATTGCCCCCGCCAAAAATACGGCTGGAAGAACTGATGCCCGTCACCACAATATTCGTATTGCCGGCTACCGTCGCTCCAGCCCCGGAACCGCCCCCGTAAATCACGTTGCGGAACGTGCCCGACTTGATCGTAACATTCGTATTGCCGCCAACCGAAACCGTCCCGTTACCGCCGGATTTGTGTCCGCCGCCGATAACAAGATTGTTGTACGTTCCTCCGTCAATCGTCACATGGGTATCACCCAGCACATTGACTTGAGCATTAGCACTGCCGCCTCCCGAAATCAGGCCGCCGCCTGCAATCACCCCGGAAAACGTCACATCAGCCGGTGCAGTGACCGATACATTACCATCTCCATTAATGGTGAGATTGGGACTTCCCCCGCCTTCTGCTCCGATATGCGAACCGCCGTAAATATTCTTGGCAAAGATTCCCGATTGGCCGGCCTCCAAATCCACGGTAATGTACGTACTTCCGCCATGAATCAGAGCAGACGCAGTGTTTTTCATCGTTGAACCGCCAAACACGTTACCCGCGGTCGTTTGCACATTGGCAATCGTAATATGAGTATCCCCGGTAAAGTTGACACTGACATTGTCCGGAGAGTAACCGCCCCCGTAAACATTGCCGTCCATTGTGGAGGGGTAACCGGAAGCTCCATTCAATATTTGAGCATTTTCGCCGATATAAATATAGGAATCGCCCGTCATACTGGCAGCATATGCCGGCCCCATCCCCATGACGAGATTGCTGGTCGTATCGCCGATCAGTTGAAGATGTGTATCTCCCACAAAAGCCCGATTATACTCAGACCATTGATTCATGTTCGCTCCAAAAATTCCTTTGAAGTTCCCGCCTCTCACATCCAGCCAGACATTCTTCTGGACTGTTGCGGTCTTGTCGTCTCCCGCAGCAAGCATACCTCCGACAAGATATGCCGGAGTATCACCGGAACCGGTGATGACGGCAGCAGCGTTGGCTCCATTTAAATAATAGAATTTTTCATCACCTTGAGCACAAAGAGCCCAATCCCCGTCAACCGTTCCTCCCGTTCCGGCAAGAGCCGCAAATCCTGGAGCGCCTTGTGCCAGCCAGGAGGAATCCTTCCAGGAAATAATCGACATGCCGTCATTCTCAAGTGCCGCTTGATTCAGAGCCCAGGTCAGCGTATTGCCATTCAAGGACAAAGTGCCGTATTTATCGGGAGACAATGACGAACCATCCGTCAAAACTCCGGTTCCACCTCCAACGGGAGCAAAACCGGCATCGACAATCGTCACCTGGTTCAAACCTCCCCCCAAGACATATTCTCCGTCCGACATCCGGCTATCCCATACAAGCTGGCCTGCCGAGAAATGACTGGAAAATGTTTCGGGTGTACCAAAGTAGGAGGTCGCTCCATCCAGGAAATAGGAAAAACATTTCAAGGCAAGCGTATTCCCCGTCCCGCTATCCGTCGTAAGCGACGTTTGCAGGGAATCCAACGAGCCGAAATAACCGAGAGTCACTCCCGTACCCAGCTTGATGGGACCGGAAATACTGCCGCTGAGGACATTCAACGTCCCACCCAGGACTTCCGTACCGCCCGTATAAGTATTTTTTCCATTCAGGATCAATGTTCCGGAGCCAGTCTTAATCAGCTTCCCGGCGGAAATACCTTCACCCTCCGGTTCCTGAGACAAAATCCCGTTCAAAGTCACGGTCTTTCCTCCGCCCGCCTCAAACGTATCCGTTTGCCGATTATAAGTCGCCTGTGTATCGAAGGTTACATCTCCGGCCATGCGCAACGAGGTAGAAGCATCCAATGTCCAGCCTTCATCAAGGACGCCAATCGTACCGCCTTTCAGCAAAATGCGATTGCCTCCCTCGGAAATTCCGTATTCACCGATGTTCATCCGGGTATCGGCACCGCTCATTGTAATGGATGTTGAAGCTCCCGCTGCTCTCAAGCCCATCATGTTAGCGGTACCGCCAGTCATATTCCATATCGTATAACCATCATCCCCCGTACGGACTGCCCCATTGACAACCCGGAATTCCCCACCGCTCATATCGAATCTCGTTACCGAATCATAGCTCCAATGTCCCAATCGCACAGCATAAACCGCAGCCTTATGACTGCCATCCCCCGTACCCGTAATATCAAGCAAACCTGATGAAATTTGTAGGATGGAAGTCGCCCATGCGTAATCACTCGTTATTAATCGTTGCGCACTGAAAGCACCACCCTCAATTGCCAGAGTACCGGTCACAATGGAAACGACACTTCCCCCTTCGGTTCCAAAATTCTTGGTCACATTAATCGTCATGCCCTCACCGACGCCAATTCCGGAATTACCATTAAAAGTCAGTGTTTCGTAACTCCAAGTTCGTTCTGTGGAACTGGATATATGGAGAGGAGCGCCCGTCAGGATCGCTTGGTTCTGGTTGAATACGACTTCATTGTTGAGTCTTAAATTCGCGTTTCCGGAGATATTGCCCGTAATGCTTCCTCCGTTATAATTAAGTTCCGCTCCCGGGCCTAAAACGATGGCATTTGTTATGCTGCCGGAATTGAAATTCAATGTTGCTCCGGCATTAATGGCACATGAATTGAGAACAGCTTCGGAATTGTAATTGAGAATGCCCCCATTGTTAATCGTCACCGATCCCAGGGCAGAAGAGGCATTATAAGTCAGTGTTCCGTCTACCCTGGGATTAACCGTACCGCTTACCGTCACATTTTCGTTGATCGTCAGAGAAGTCCCTTGGGAGATATCCAGGCGTCCCTGTGCGTAATCCGTCCATGTCAAAGATCCGTTATCCAGAGTCAATTGCCCTCCTTTGAGGATTATGCCGTCCGTTGTCACAGTGTTACCTCCAAGGCTCAAGGTAGTGCCGTCGGCAGCGGTTCCGGAGATATAGGCAATTGAACGGGCACTTTCTGTTGAATCACTCCATGTTTGCCCGGATGCATCGTCAAGTGTCCAAATGGCATCGCCCCAATTGGCCGTACCGGACGTAAAACTCCCTTGGAACACTTTCCCCTGATAGGCAACAATCTGCATACCGGCAATACATCCTCGCCCTCCACCTGTATTGCGACCTCCATAAATATCGAGAACATCATCGCTCAACCCGGAAATATGGATGGCATTCCCTCCTAAAACAGGACGCTCTGCATTTGTATTTGTATCTCCCCATATTCCCCCGCCAACGATTGTTTTGTCTCCATCCATCGAATACAGGACACCATTCACTTCTTTGGCAGAAAATTTTGCACCTCCCGTATCGGTAGAAGCATAGATGTACAAATCATAGACCAAAAACTGAGTGTTCAGATTGGTCAATTGAACCTGGGGCCCCTTGCTGGTACCGGTTCCGTCCGTACCATCGTCCAAATAGCCTTTCAACAGAGGATCTGTTTTATCAACCCCCCATGTATTCTTGGATGTAAAGGAGAGATTGATATCCGTCTGCACATTAAGAGAATTGAACATAGCTGTCGGAGTTGTCAGAACCGCTCCTTCCATCTGATTCCAGTATTCGGAATCAATCAGCCCGGACGTGGAAGTAGCTTCGCCTCTGCCTTTATCGAAGTTGATGCTGATCGTTGCTCCGGAAGTCGCAGCATAGGAGACGGAAGAGATAGCAGCCAATGGAATAGGAAGTCGCAATTTCATAGTTTACGAGAGATATTAACGTTTTATATATAGCAGATCCAAAAACCGTTTTCAACCAAAAAAAACCATTTTGGAACCTATATTCTCTTTCAACGACTTACATTTCTACAACCTTGCCCGGGAATGTCAAATTGTCAAAATAACGCGATCGTTATTTAACTCAACGTGACAAACTTATCATGAAAAATAGCGGTTTTTGGATCCGCTTGTACAAAAAAAGCCAGCCTCCGCAAACGAAAGTGCGGAGGCTGGCTGCCGGTTTGAAAAAAGAAGAAAACGTCAGGCAAATTCCTGCCCCAGGGAAGAATCTTCCAGCAGATCAATATTGCGGCCTTCTCCGGCGACAACCACGGCATTCAGGATGAAATCGTGGGAATCAAGGGGAATGTCGCTTCTGAGCTGGCATGGGAAACATACGCCAATTTTAAGGCTGTCGGGAGATTGGGAGAACACCGCATCGTAAAATCCTTTGCCAAATCCCAGGTGCTTCTCGCCGGTGGCGGGGTCACGGGTAAAGGCAACGCCGGGAGAAAGAATGAGATCCAGCCGAGCGGGTGCGATCAGCTCCGCATCCGGCCTTGGTTCGCGAATTCCTTTATATCCCGGAAGAAGTTGCTCCGACGTATTGGTTACGCGCCGGAATTCCATATCATGGGGGCCGATGCACCGGGGAAAATACCATTCCACCTCGGGCATCAGAGCCACCAGCGGAAGCAAATCAACTTCAAACGGCCTGGCGGCAAAAGCGGAGACCCGGACGGGAGATTCCTTCTTTTCTTTCAACCCATTGATCACGGGAATCAAACGTCTGCGGATCGTACGGGACAATCTGGCCACTTCCGGAGCACCCAGAAGCTTCAATTCCCGCTTGATTTGGTCGCGTATGATTTTTTTCTGTTCCAGTATTGTTTCCATCAAATAAACCTTTCTACCTTATTTAGGCAGGTTTCACGCCAGAGACAAGTTTTTTCCGGGAAAACAAAGAGAGTGGGCGACAGAAGGGAAAGCGTTCCGTCGCATCAAGCCGGATCTGGGTTCTCCCCTTGCCTGCCGCCTCATCTGATACAACGGCAGTAATAGTCCACACGCGAAATGAACCAAGCCCATTTGGCCCGGGGAACACCGTTGTCCAAAAGAAGATGGGGACATTTTTTACCCGTCCAGTAATAATGCGGCACGACATTGCGCAAAGGGATGTCGTACTCATACATGAGAAAAGCGATCAATTTCACGGAACGGTCAAAAGTGCGGGCGATGCTCTCCCCGCGCTTTTCGCACATTTCGATCCCGATGGAATAACGATCGCCGGGACCGCCGGAATCGGCATGGTAACCCGATTCATTCAGAGGAAGATGCTGGACGACAAGATCCTGGTCGACAGTGAAATGCCAGTTGTTGCGCAAGGCGCCGTTATTCAATGCCCGCGCGTGCTGCATCGCGCCGGCGCTCGGATTTTCCGTATTATGCACGGTAATGAAGCGCGGCTTCATCGAGTGTCCCTTTGTCCTGCGGAGGCGGGAATTGGACGACATCATCATGTTTTCCACAATGCGGCATTCCTTCCTGAGACGGCCGGGAGAACGCTTGATCAAGGGCACGGAAGACGGAGTGAAGGAGATCATTGGCGCAGGACCGACCTTGCCCGAACCGGAACAACTCGTCAGCATCAGCAAAGCCGCCGCTTCCAGCAAAAAAGTACGTCTGCTGCGCGCTGCCGCATCGTCCGCCACAAGGGGTTTCCCCAACTCCATTAATTTCGTCAAATAATCCGAGGCATTAATAAAATCTTTCATAGGTAGTCCACTTCGAGTCCTTATACCGGTTCTTCTAAGCAAACAACATCCCGGACTCTTCTTAGGAATTAGATTTATTCCACTGCTGAGGCAAGAAAAAAAACAAGCCGGGAATGAAAATATACGGAAATGACAATATTTTGCATTTCCGTACAAAAAGAGGCTGTCCCACCACAACGGATGCGACAGCCTCTTGAGTAAATACAATCATCCGCACAAAAAATGTGCGACGATGCAGCATTAAGCCTTCAAAGAAGAAGAAGCCTTAAAAGCAACCGTCTGGGATGCGGGGATGGTAATCGCTTCCCCGGTCTTGGGGTTGCGGCCTGTACGGGCGGCACGGGTCTTGGTAGCAAAGGTGCCAAAGCCCATAATCTGCACTTTGCCGGACTTTTGCACACCAACTTTGATTGCTTCAACAACGGCGGAGAGGGCTTCTTCAGCCTGCTTCTTCGTTGCATCGGCACCCAGCGTCTTCTGAATTACTTCGATAAGTTGAGCCTTGTTCATAGGAGATTTCAGAAATACATGAGGCATTGTATGCTGTAAAGATAAAAATCAACTCTTAACGTCTGATTTTGACACGTCTCCTCCAGGCCGGCAAAAGGAATTATTCTTCGTCGTCCGGCTTTCTTTCCACAGCGGCTCCGATGGACAGAAGTTTTTCATCTATCAACTCATAGCCGCGGTCAATGTGGTAAAGCCTGTGGATCTCGGTCGTTCCCTCAGCCTTAAGGGCGGCAAGAACAAGAGCCGCGGAAGCCCGGAGGTCGGACGCCATCACGGGAGCGGCACTCAGGCTTTCCACGCCGGTAATCACGGCGGAACCGTTATCCACTTTGATGTCGGCCCCCATGCGCTTCAATTCCGAACAATGCATAAAACGCTGCGGAAAAATCGTATCCTTGACCACGCTGATGCCGGGAGTCGTCGCAAAAAGCGCCGTCATCTGCGCCTGCATGTCCGTCGGGTAACCGGGATAGGGAGATGTCAAAATTTTGCCGCTCCGCGGTTCCTTCCCCGGGACGACGGTAACGACGTCGCCGCGTTCGCTGAACTGGACGTTATGCCCGCAATCGATCAAAGCCTGGGTAATAGCCTGCAGGTGTTCCCGGCAGACGCGACGGATCGTAACCCCGTCCCCAACCATGGCGGCAGCCACCATGTATGTCCCGGCTTCGATGCGGTCCGGGATCACGGTATGGTTGCAGCCATGAAGCCTTTCCACACCTTCAATGACGATGCGGCTCGTGCCGGCTCCTTCGATTTTGGCTCCCATGCGGATCAGGAAATGGGCCAGGTCGACGACTTCCGGCTCGCAGGCGGCGGATTCGATCACCGTCTCCCCCCGGGCCAGGACAGCCGCCATCATCAAATTATCCGTCCCCAGTACGGTCGGGCCGTTGTCCCCCCTCAGATCGACAACGGTGCCATGCAGACCGTTTTCAGCAGAAATTTTCAGGACACCATTGGCAATTTCCACTTTGGCGCCCAACGCTTCAACGGCCCGGATGTGAAGATTGACCGGGCGGTCGCCGATGACACATCCTCCCGGAAGCGGGATATGACACTCGTGCTTGCGAGCCAGAATAGGCCCCAGCAAGCAAATGGAGGCACGCATTTTGCGAACCTGTTCATAGGTGGCGACGGCTGCAATTTCTTTAGCTTCGATACGGACATTGCCGCTGTACCGCTCGACGGAGGCACCCAGCTGACCAAGTATCTGGAGCATGTAATTGGTATCGGACACATCGGGCACACGGCGGATCATTACCGGTTCATCCGTCAGCAAAGCCGCCGCCAAAATAGGCAGAGACGCATTTTTCGAACCGCTGATATTGACGGTTCCCCTGAGGGTGCAGCCACCATGTACGACCAATTTCTCCATAATAAGTTCCGATGAAGCCGGGAGTATATGCATACAGGCCCGTTTTGCAATACTAAAGGGGCGGGGCCGTCACCCGATTTCAATCTTCTCCCTGGCTCTGGGGCGACTCCTGTTTTTCCGTTCCCTCGCCGTCATCCGTCCCGGGACGGCGCTGTTTGGGAGGTTTGGGGGGGCCGGCATTGTAAACATTGGCCGCAGCCACCAAGCCGTTTTCCCGGACGCACAGGGCGGCATCGACTGCCTTGTCCAGGGTCGCTTCCAGCAAATCCCGTTCATCCGGAGGGAACGTGCCCAAGACATGCCCCACCATGTTGCCCTGCCCTGCCGGCGCGCCTATTCCAAACCTCAAACGCGGAAAATCCTGCGTGCCCAAGTGGCTGATCAGGGATTTGATGCCGTTGTGACCCGCAGCGGAACCGCCTTCCTTCAATTTGAATGTCCCCAGAGGAAAAGCTACTTCATCGTAAATCACGAACACGGCGCGGGGATCGATCTTAAAAAAACGGACTAACGGTCCTACGCACATGCCCGATTCGTTCATGAACGTCATCGGCTTGACCAGCATCACGCCAGGTCCGGCAGCCAGCATCCCCTTGCGCTGCTTGTCGTCGCGGAAGGAAACGCCCCATCGGGCAGCCAGCCTGTCAAGAATCATGAAACCGGCATTATGGCGGGTCAACGCGTAGTTCTTCCCCGGATTGCCGAGGCCTACGATCATCTTCGGAAGAATGATGGGAGAAGTCATGAATTGAAGTTACGAAAAAGGAAAAAGCCCTCTCCGGCCATGGGGTGACATGGGCGGAGGGGCCTGAAATTTCAAGGACATGCCGCCAGGATCAAATCCCGCACGCATCGCCGCCATCCAGGTTCTTCACCGGAGGATTCGTTTCCAACTGGATAGAACGGTTCAGAGCATTGAGGAAAGCGCGGGCGGAACCTTCGATAATGTCCGTTGAGGCCCCCTTGCCGACAAGAGGCGTTCCACTGCCGAAATCGACATGAACCGTGACTTCGCCCAAGGCATCCTTGCCTTCGGAAGCCGCATTGACGGAATAGTCTACCAGCTTGCCCTTGCATTTCGTTATGCGTTCAATCGCCCTGAAAGCAGCGTCGACGGCGCCATTGCCGATGGCGGAATCCACAAACTTGCGGCCTTCCTTGACGAGGCCGATCGTCGCCGTCGCCCGGGCATGGCTGCCGGCGACAAACTGGATGAAATCCAACTGCCACAAACCGAGGCTTTCATGCAGGGAGGTATCCACAATAGCGGACAAATCGTCGTCGTAAACGAACTTCTTGGAATCGCCCAGCTTCTTGAACCGTTCAAACACGACCATCATTTCCTCGTCGCTGAGGACGTGCCCGAGCTGCTTCAGCTTGGCCTGGACGGCAGCGCGTCCCGAATGTTTGGTCAAGGGCAATTCCGTAGCGCCCCAGCCGACAACCTGGGGATCGATGATCTCATACGTTTCCCTGTTGTTCAGAATTCCGTGCTGGTGGATGCCGGACGAATGGGCAAATGCGTTTTCACCGACAATAGCCTTCGAACGTTGCACCTGCAGGCCGCTCATGCGGGAGACGATGCGCGAGGTCTTGACGATTTCACGCGTATTCAAATTGCAGGAGAAATCGCCGAACACGCCCTTGCGGGTCATCAGCGCCATCGCCACTTCTTCCAGAGCGACATTGCCGGCGCGTTCGCCGATACCGTTGATCGTTCCTTCGACCTGGCGGGCTCCGGCCTTGATGGCAGCCAGCGAATTGGCAGTAGCCAGACCGAGGTCGTTGTGACAGTGGACGGCTATGACGGCGTCGTCAATGTTCGGCACGTTTTCCTTCAGATAGCGTATGATGTTGTAAAATTCGTCCGGAGTCGTGTACCCGACCGTATCGGGAATGTTCACCGTCGTGGCTCCAGCACGGATGACTCCCTCGACAACCTTGGCCAGGAAAGGAAGTTCAGTCCGGCTGGCATCTTCAGGAGAAAACTCAACGTCTTGCACAAAGCTCTTGGCATAGGCGACCCCTTCCTCGGCCAGCTTCAGGATTTCATCCGCCGCCTTCTTCAGCTTGAAATCGCGGTGCAGTTTGCTCGTCGCCAGAAACACATGAATACGGGCCCGGTCGCCCGCCGGAGCCAAAGCCCTGGCTGCCGCCTCAATGTCGGATTTCACGCAACGGGCCAACCCGGCAATACGGCAGTTTTTAATTTCCGAAGCAATCGTACTGACAGCTTCGAAGTCGCCGTCGGAAATGCAGGGGAAACCGGCCTCGATAATATCCACGCCCAGTCTTTCTAGCTGACGGGCCACTTCGAGTTTCTGCCGGAGATTCATGGAAGCTCCCGGACATTGTTCTCCGTCGCGTAAAGTGGTGTCAAAGAAATATACTTGTTCAGACATGGCTGTAATTAATTGTGAAGTCTGTAATCTACCCGTCCAAATTCAGAAAATCAAGCCGGGATTCGGTACTATCCCCGGCAATCACCTCGACAATCGTGCCGCTTCATACATCAAGGATGCCTTTACAAGTGCATGAGGAAAGGAAAATCTTGCCCGGCAACGTTTTTGCGTTAAACTTCAAACAATCAAGCCATGAAAATATTACGTCCCCTTTCCTTTCTTCTGCCAGTAGCCGTCCTGTTGCTGGGCGGATGCGGAGGGAGCGACTCCAATTCCTCGTCGTCGATCACGGGAACCTGGCAATCGGGCAATACCTATTTCACCTTCGGTTCCCAGGATACCGTCAATGCCCGCACGTCCACCCAGGTATTCACAGGGACTTACACGGCTCAGGAAAACGGAGAGGAGACGAACGTCACCATGTCCCTGTCCGCCGACAACGGAGCCTCATCGACCAGCATCCGCACCGAAGGTTCCATGAGATTCCTGTCGCCGACTCAAGCCGTTTACACGCCAGTCGTGAGGGAAATCGGCAATTCGGGAGAGCCTGAAACGGCCCCCGACCCTGGTAACATCGGAGAAGCCGCCAATATGACCCGCCTGTAACGTCAGGACATCAGGCTTTCCCTGTTGACGAAAAAAACGGCACCCAGCATGCACAGGAAAGCCCACAAGTAGTCCATCTTCCATTTTTCCCCCATGTAAAACAGGGCGAACGGAATGAAGATAGCAATCGTAATTACTTCCTGGGCAATTTTCAACTGGGCCAGCGACATTCCGGCGGAATGCCCCAATCTGTTGGCGGGGATCATGAAGCAATACTCGAAAAAGGCGATACCCCAGCTAATCAGCAGCACGACCAACAAGGATTTATCGCTGAATTTACTGTTCTGCTTCAGATGCCCGTACCATGCAAGGGTCATCAACCCGTTGGATATCACAAGCAGGATAAGCGAGTACAAAATCTTCATGGCAGAATCGTCACAATGAGGGACGGCGGCAAAAACGTTACGCAATTCCCGGCTTTCGTCAATCCTTGGATGATCTGGGATCGAGCGCATCGCGCAGCCCATCTCCCAAAAAGTTCAGAGCAAGAAGCGTTAGCGAAAAAAACAAGGCAGGAAACAAAAGCAATTCCGGCGTGATCTCCATACGATCGGCTCCTTCCTTGATCAAGGTCCCCCACGATGAGTTGGGAGCCTTCACTCCCAGTCCGAGAAAGGACAGGACAGCCTCCAGTAGCATGATGCCCGGTACGGACAATGTCGTATAGACGATCACCGGTCCCAGCAAATTCGGAGCAATGTGGAAAAAGAGGATACGCGCATGTCCCAGTCCCAGAGAACGAGCCGCCTCGACGAATTCCTGATTCTTCAACTCCATCGTCTGCGTCCGGACGATACGAGCCAATGTCAGCCATCCCAAAGCGCCTATGGCAATGAAAAGCGGAATCAGCCCGGTCATCGGAGCCACCGTCTCGGAAGACAGCCCGGTGACCTCTGTCACCCAGGCAGTCAATTGTGAAGAAGGCTCCTGAATGGCCAGGGAGAAAATGATCACCAGCACAATAAACGGCAACGCGAACAACACATCCACCGTACGCATCATCAAAGCATCCAACCTCCCCCCCGCATAGCCGGAAACCAGTCCATAAGCAACCCCGATCACCAGGGAGACGCCCGTCGCAACCAGGCCGACCAAAAGGGATATCCGCCCTCCGTACAGAACACGGGCGAACAAGTCGCGCCCGAGCTGATCCGTTCCGAACCAGTGATCCCCGGAAACGCCCTCCGCAATGCGGGAAAGATCCTGTACGTTCGGATTCGGCAGCCACGGCAGCAGGGGGATCAAAAAGCAGGCTGCCCCGATCAGAGCCAGTATGACCAGGGACGCCATGGACGCCCTGTTGCGGCTGAGACGGATCATGGCATCGCGCCATAGAGAACTCCCCTGCTCGTTCATTTCGGATATTTTCGAGGAAAATGTCTGTCTGTCACTCATGATGATGCCCTCAAGCGCGGATTCATAGCCAATTGAATCAGGTCAACCGCCAAATTGGCCAAGACGATTAACAATCCGTAAAACAACACCAACCCCTGAATCAGGAAATAATCGCGATCCGTCGTCGCATTGACAAAATGCTGCCCCATGCCCGGTACCTGGAAACACGTCTCTACCACAAACGATCCCGTAATCAAAGCCGCAAAAGCAGGCCCCAGGTACGACACGGCCGGCAGCAAGCCCCCCCGCAAGGCATGCGTCCAAATCAGCCGGAACGGTCCCGCGCCTTTCGCCCGAGCCGTCCTCACGAAATCCATGGAAAGCACTTCCAGCATTCCCCCCCGCGAAAGACGGGCCAGGTACGCAGCGTTAATCAAGCCCAGCGTCAACACGGGTAGCACCAGACACATAGGGTCATCCCACCCTGCAACGCTTAACCACGGAATATTCATCCCCAGCAGCACCCCGAGCAAAGGAGCCACCACAAAAGCCGGAATACAAATGCCAAGCATCGCCAGCATCATCAGGCCCCAGTCCGGCAGACGGTTCTTGTACAAGGCGGCCAGGACGCCGGCAGGGATACCCAGCAACACGGATAAAGCCATGGCCCAAACGCCCAGCTGGAGGGAAACCGGAAACGCCTGGGCGATCATATCGGACACGCCGACTCCTTCCTTGACCAGCGAAGGCCCCAGGTCACCGTGCGCCAGAATATTCCACCAGTAATGCCCGTACTGCACCAGGGCGCTTTGGTCCAGTCCGTAATTGGCCTGCAACTGGGCCAGTACATGTTCCGGCAGGTTCTTTTCCCCCATGAAGGGATGGCCGGGAAGCATGCGGATCAGGAAAAAAGTAATCGTCTCCAGCACGAAAAGCACCAAGGCACCCTGGGCAAGGCGTTTGAGAATCATCTTCATCGAACTTTATCTCCTCCTTTCAGGTGAACATCCTCCAGAATATGGTTGTCCAGCAGCAGAGCATGCCATCCCTGAACTTCCGGTCTTTTCAAATAGCACCTGCGTGACCAATACAGGGGAATCACCGGAGCTCCATCCAGCATCAGGGATTCCGCCCGGCGCATCCAGTCCGTCCGTTCCTTCATGTCGCCCGTTTCATGGGCGCGGCGCATCATCTCGTCGTATTCTTTCTCCGTCCATCCAGTGTTGTTGTTGCCCGAATCCTGCGTCCACAAATCCAGGAACGAAGCCGGATCCAGATAATCCCCCGACCACGATGACGAACAGATATCGTAATTCATCGTATTCTGGGCAAACTTGTACGCCGTCCATTCGCAGGAACGGATATCGACTTCGATCCCCAATTGGCTCTTCCACATAGCCTGGATGGCTTCCGCCATCGTTTTCTGTACCTCGCGGGACGTCGTCATCAATTCAATCCTCGGAAAGCCGCGCCCGCCGGGGAATCCGGCTTCCGCCAGCAATCTCCGGGCTTCGTCCGGCGCATATCCGACTACGGAGGGAGTCTCATACCCAGCACCCGGCGGAGTAAAACCGAAACAGGGTTTCCCCGCACCGCCCGCCACATCGCGAACGAGAGACTCTCGATCCAGAGCCATGGATAAAGCCTTGCGGACACGGGCATCGTTCAGAGGAGGACGTTTCACGTTTAACCTGTAGAAAATCGTCGTATAATAATCTTCTTGCCGGAACTCATCCCCCCCCTTCCGCCTGGCATAGGCCGTCATCTCGGCAGGCACGTTGTTGGACACGTGCAGCTTACCGTCGAAATACATCCGAGTTTCCGTAAAACCATTGACAATCGGCAGGAACCTCACCGCATTCAACCCCACCGAGTCGGCATCGTGATACCGTGGGTTTTTCCTCACCTCCACATAATCGTTAAACCTGTGCTCCGCCATCAGAAAAGGACCATTGCCGACAGCCGCCCCCGGGCGAGTCCACGCACCGGAGCGGTCCAGCATCCCTCCATGCGCCTCCAGGGCATGAGCCGGCACCGGAAACCACGTATTATGCAGCAACAGCAAGGGAAGCATCGGCATTGGAGCCCTCAGTTCCAGACGTACTGTCCGGGAATTCGGACAAACAATGCCCACCCGGGACTTATCCCACAAATCGGGCCTTCCCGCCCGGGCATCGGCCAGCATGCACGCCAGCACAGCCCGGCGATCTTCATCACTACAGGAAGAAGGCCACGCCAGCAGTCCGGGATCGGCAGAAACGCGCACCAATTCACCGGCAGTCATCCTATTCAACCCCTTCCGGACAAGTTCCGGCTCCGGGTGACTCGCGGGAACATCCTTCAACCCCTCCCAGTTGGCATCACGGATACGCTCCCAGGGAACAGAGAAACCCGATTCCGGTCCACACAATATTTCGCCACGGCGATCCTTGTTATACGCCTCCGCATTCTTCAGCGGATACAGCATATCGGCATAACGACCGCCAAATTTCGGATGCAGCAGGCGGTGATAGGCATAATCAAAGTCAGCCGAAGTTAAAGGAGTCCCATCGCTCCACACGGCATCCTCCCGCAGATGGAAAGTCCATTCATCCGCTCTGTCGTTCCGCTCCCATGTCCGAGCCACTCCGGGGTGATACGCGGAATCGTCGGCAGCGTCACCGCGCAGCAACCCCTCCATCACCGCATTGATAATCTTGCTGTCCGCCACAGACGTTGCGATATGGGGATCGAAGCTCTGCGGCTCCGCATTATTGCCAAGGATCAGCATGCCCTTCCTGTTTGCCTCATCCACGGAACTTCCGTCACGGCAACCGCCACACAGCAGCAGCACGGCAATCGGAATCATCATGGACAATCTCATGCGCACACTCTGCCAGCACAACTCACATTTGTGGAGCGAATTTTGCAACCTCTCTCCCATTGCGGAAAACAATCGTACAGCTACATGACGGAGGCAGCCATTCCGGTTCAAGTAGGCGTCCCGATTCTTCCTCCAGGGAAATTTCCACATTCTTTTCAGTAAAAAAAGCAAATGAAGGTCATTCGCCGTTTGCTTTCAAGATGCAGAGAACGTACGACATACATACGATCACGGATACGCGCGCGATCAAAGCTTGAATCCGGTCCTCCATGAACAGTATGATTGACGACGTGCCTGATTCCTACTTTCCATTCTATTCTGCCATCGGCGTCATGTTCTGCATTGCCATCATCATTCTGATATGGACAAGCCTGAGAGACCGCAACGAATCCATCAACAGCCGAGCCGGAAAGTTCCTCATTTACTCCCTTTCCATCCTGTTGGTACCATCCATCATCCTTCTTGCCGTCCAGTCATTCATCGTCAATCCATTCATGGAATCCACCCTGGAACAGAAAGAAAAATTCGCTGCCCAAAACAGATACCTCGGCAGCATTACCCTGGAATGGGACGGTAAGATTATCAATGAGCACGATAAGCTCAAAAACATTGAACAAACTATCTCCCACCGCCTGCACAACAACAAGCAAGTCAGTGCCATCACGTCCGACGCAAATTCGTCCAAAGACCTTTTCTCCACCAAAATCATCTTCTCTCCGCACACCATTCCTGCCGACGACCCGTCAAGCAACTTGCAAGTCCGCAATATCATTAAAACCATCCAAAGCCCCCCCGTCGACAACACAGGAGAAGATATCCTCTCCATCCGCACCGTCCTGACCGACCCCATGGAGGAACCCCCGGCCGGTTTCCGCAGACTTCCCTGGAAAAACGGATTTGTTTATGTCGCGGAAACGAGTCACATCACAGCCAAAGACGTCCTCACCGCCAAACCCCACGGCAAAAACTCCCTCGTGGCCACCCTCACCGAAGCAGGCCAGCTCCGCATGAACGCCATGGCTCGGTATGCCGATGCCAGCAAAAGCCAGGTAGCCCTCATCCATCATGGAAAAGTTGTCGGCATCTATGAGCCGGAACCGGCTATTACGGACCAATTCATCATCAACCCCATCCCCAAGGAAATCGCTATGGAACAAGCTGCCGACGAACTCTCCATGCCTCATTTGGGAACACCGTCCAGCAACATCAAATTCGACTACGTCACCCCCAGTCCCGAAGGTTTCCGATACAGTCTGGCGGACAAAATCGCATCCATTCCCCCCGTTGTAAGCACCTATGCCTGGCTGGGGCTCATGTTCCTGATGCTCATCGTTACCTGCGTGGGCATGCTCGTTATCCATGCCAGAACGAAAACGTCCAACGATCACGAATTTTGACGAAAATCGTATCTCCATCGCCCTGATTTCAATTGACTTTCCGTCTCTCGGGGAATTAGATAAACAATGAATGGCAAAAGGGATTCCCCTCGCCGTCAATTGATAATAAAAAAGGAGCAAAGAACATGACCAACCTGGAAAAATTTGCCTATGCAGGCATGATCTC
>ERZ791626.336-NODE-336-length-55403-cov-3.960541_pt1 | contig 55403 bp, 44 predicted proteins | sample MGYA00510266_ERZ791626 | MGnify/ENA primary metagenome ERZ791626 (study PRJEB30046, sample SAMN00715208) | human gut metagenome | study: EMG produced TPA metagenomics assembly of the A metagenome-wide association study of gut microbiota in type 2...
CTTTTTCGTGGAGCTTTACCCGGATATCCCGTTCTGTGGACTGGAGGGTCTTGATGTCCTGGAAAGTGGCTACCACCCCTTTGATCTGGCCGTCCACCAGGATGGGCACTCGATTGGTAGAGACCAGGTTTCCCTGGAGCTGCATCATCTGGCCGATTTCCGATTTTCCAGTCCGGAGCACATTGGTGAGATGGGTATTGGGGAGGACTTCTTCGATGGGGCGTCCGGTGAAGGGCGGCTTGGCCGGGCGGAGCAGTTCATTGGCGATTTGGTTGGTGGTGCTGATCTTCCCTTTTTCATCGATGGCGACGATGGCATCATGGGTATAGTCCAGGATGTTCTGGTAGCGTTCCAGCCGGATCCGGAGCTGTTCCTGTTTCTGGGCGTTGTCCAATTTATTCTGGTACAGCTGCTGAGCCGTTTCCAGGGCGTGGAGGATGGCAGCGTCGGAACTTTCCACCCGGATATAGGGCAGATGATAAAGCTTGGCATAGCGCTCGGACACGATCCCCCCCAATCCCCAGGCGGCTCCGTCCCGGACAGCCTGCTTCACTACCCGACGGCATTCGGTACTGTTCTTGAAGGAATAGTGCTGCATCTTCAGGTGCAGCAGGTAGCAGATGGTCCGCAGCTCGTTGCTGATTTCCTCTTCAAAGGAAAAAAAGGCGATGGGGCGGGTCTCCTCCCGCAGGCGCTGGATGGCCTGGATATAGTCGGAGGCTTCGCTGGGGATGTTCACCACATCGATCCCCAGCTTCTTCCGCAGCAGGTCCCGGGTGCCCCGGCGGCTGATGAACAGGTATTTCCGCTCTTTCATCAGTTGTTTGGCCAGGGCCACTGCGTTCTCCAGTTCCGCCACTTCCACCTGTACCTGGAGCCCTTGGCGGGCAATCAAGGCTCTGGCCCGGACTGCCAGGTTCTCCGTAGGTGCAATGAGACAAATCTTTGCGTCTTCTGAATCCATCATGCCATCCTTCCCTGGGAAACGCAGGACCTGTAAAATCCTATTTTTCCACTAGTGTATTTCAGTCTGCCTTCTATTATAGGAAGGAAGAGCAAAAGCTGTCAACAATCCCCTTTCCATTTCCGGCTGGGAGAAGTATACTAAAAGTTATCACGCAAATAGGCAGGTGATTCCATTGTCAATGGAAAAAGCAAAGCAATATCTGGAAGCAAAGGGATATGGAGACCGGATCATCGTACCGGAAGCCTCCACGGCTACGGTGGAATTGGCCGCCGCAGCTCTGGGAGCGGAACCGGGGGCTATTGCTAAGACCCTTTCTTTCCTGATGGGCGGCGGGGCTATCCTGATCTTGACGGAAGGGACGGCTCGGATCGACAACCACAAGTTCAAGCAGGTGTTCCACACCAAGGCCAAGATGATCCCGGGAGATCAGGTGGAAGCCCTGGTGGGCCATGCTCCCGGCGGGGTCTGCCCTTTCGGGGCCAATCCGGAAGTGCCGGTGTACCTGGATGTGAGCCTGAAGAAGCATCCGGTGGTGTATCCAGCCGCCGGAGATGACCACAGCGGTGTTCGGCTCACCGTGGAGGAATTGGAAAGCCTAGTGGGCCCGGACCGCTGGGTGGATGTGTGCAAAGAATGAAATAAGGAAGGAAGCTGTTTATGGATACCTTGATTGCACCGGAAAATACCTGGCTGCTGTTGGCCCTGACCTGCGGCGTGGTAGCAGGGGCCATCTGGTTGGAACAGACTTATGCCTGGGCCTCTCGGATCTCCGGAGCTGTACTGGCTCTTATCGCGGCCATTGTGCTGGTCAACCTGAATGTGATCCCCAGCCATGCGCCCATTTATGACGATATGATTTGGGGATACGCAGTGCCTCTGGCCATTCCGCTGCTGCTGCTCCAGGCTAACCTGAGTAAGATCTGGCAGGAAACGGGACGGCTGCTGTTCATTTTCCTCATCGGGGCGGCAGGGACTGTCTGTGGCGCCGTCTTGGGGTGCTGGCTGCTGGGGAGCCGGATCGACGGATTGGCCAAGGTAGCGGCCATGATGACCGGATCCTACATCGGGGGCGGCGTCAATTTCGTGGCCTTGGCCGATGCCTTCCACACGGAAGGTACCCTGGTTTCTGCAACGGTGGTGGCAGACAACCTGAATATGGCGGTCTATTTCCTGGTCCTGCTGGCTATTGCCGGCAATGCCTTTTTCCGCCGGGTCTATACCCATCCCCATATTGACGCCGTATTGCAGAACGGCGTATCGGAAGAAGGTAAGACGCTGGCTGCGGCTTACTGGGGGAGAAAAGATATTTCCCTTAAAGATATTGCCATCGATCTGGCCTATGCTGTCATCGTCGTGACCATTTCCAAACTGATTGCGGCAGGGCTGGCCGGTGTCATCCCTAAAGGAAACTGGTTCCTCGATATGTGCAATACTTTCTTTAGCAGCCAGTATGTGTGGATTACGGTCATTTCCATGGTGTATGCCACGTTTTTTGCTAAAAAAGCTGCGGCTATGCACGGCGCCCAGGAAGTGGGGACATATTTCATTTATCTCTTTTTCTTCGTCATCGGCGTGCCTGCTTCGATTATGGAAATCCTGCGCAATGCACCGCTGCTATTTGTATTCTGCTTCCTCATGGTCGTCGTCAATATGGCATTCTGCTTCATCGGCGGCAGATTGTTCCATTTCGATCTGGAAGATATTATCCTGGCTTCCAATGCCAATATCGGCGGACCGACGACGGCTGCCGGCATGGCTATTTCCCAGGGATGGACCCGTCTCGTCGGGCCGTCTATGCTGGTCGGTACGTTTGGTTACGTCATCGGTACCTATCTGGGTATCATCGTCGGCAGTCTGCTGGGGGCCTGACACGAAAAAATTATAAAACGGAGCTGTACTAAGAAGACCATCGGTTTATGTTAGTATGGCTCCGTTTTTGTTATATGAATTCGACAAAAATACACACGTTTCCTTGCTCATGAGTTATAATAATCATATACACTGCGAATAAGGAGGTACGGATTCATGAATATCGAACGATATCGTGTCAAAGAAGGAGAAAAGGTAGACCTCAGTCAATATGCCACAGCGTGTGACATAGACGTGGATAAAAAGAAAGTAAAAAAGAATGGATGCCCCGCGTAATGGAAGAACTGAACGGCTGGCAGGAAAAGCTCTATGCCGACAACCATTACGGAATCATCATCGTATTGCAGGCCATGGATGCCGCAGGAAAGGATGGTACGGTCAAACACGTCTTTGCCCAGCTGAATCCGGCCGGGGTGCATGTTACCAGTTTCAAACAGCCCAGCGCCGAAGAAAAGGATCATGACTATATGTGGCGGATCAATAAAGCCCTGCCCGGCCGCGGAGAAATCGGCATATTCAACCGGTCCCATTATGAAGACGTCGTCGTAACCCATATCCACAACCTGATCAAGAGCGACGGCATGCCGGAAAAACTGATTGGCAAGGATATATGGGAACGCCGTTACCGTCAGATACGGGATTGGGAACGGTATTTGGCGGAAAATGGATTCCCCATGGTTAAGATTTTCCTTCACGTATCCAAGGATGAACAGAAAAAACGCCTCATAGACCGCATTGTGACCAAACAAAAGAACTGGAAATTCTCCATGTCCGATATCAACGAACGAAAGTACTGGAACCGGTATCAGAAGATATACGGGGAAGTCCTGAGTGCGACATCGACCAAGTATGCCCCGTGGTATATCGTGCCGGCCGATGACAAATGGTATACCCGCTACGTCGTAGCCCAGATTGTTCTGGAAAAACTGAAGGTCATTAAGCCGGACTTTCCGAAACTGGCTCCCGATGTGGAAAAACAGCTGGCACAGTTCCGCATGCTGCTCAAGGAAGTCAATCTGGACGAACTGGAAAACATCAAGGATATCATCGATAAGAAGCAGGGCGGAAGCCATGATGGAAATACGAAATAATCATGTATACAAGATGTTTTTCGCATGAGTAAAGCGTTTGACCTTGACTTATTTTTCACAAATTTCGTATAATAAAAAAGAACAATACTTCTTTTTTTATCTTAATAAATTCATTGGTAACATAACCCCGATGCCGCTGGATGGGGATATATCCGCGGTTTAGTCCGGCCAGAGCGGACGGGTTTATGCGTAAGGAGGTACCCAGAGACATGTACAAACTTTCACAAATTGCAGAAGAATATCAGAAGAAACTCGTGACGCCGCAGGAAGCGGCAGCTATCGTCAAAAGCGGAGACCGCGTATCCTACGGCCTTGGCTGTTCGGCTCCGTACGATACAGATAAAGCACTGGCGGACCATATCAATAATGATGGTCTGAAAGACGTCGAAATCATTGATGCCACACTGATTCAGGATCATCCTTTCTTTACCTATACGGAAACGGAATCCAATGATCAGGTCCGCTTCGTATCGGGTCATTTCAATGGATTTGACCGCAAAATGAACAAAGCTGGCCGCTGCTGGTTCATGCCGCTCCTCTTTAATGAACTGCCGAAATACTGGAGCCATAAAAAAGTCGATGTCGCCATCTTCCAGGTACATCCCATGGATAAATGGGGCAATTTCAATCTGGGGCCTCAGGTAGCCGATTTACGCGGTATCCTGAAATCTGCTGATAAGGTCATCGTAGAAGTCAATCAGAAAATGCCGAAGGCACTGGGATATGAAACGGAACTGAACATTGCCGATGTAGATATGATTGTAGAAGGCTCCAATCCGGATATGCCGATTGTCCCGAATAAACCGTCTACACCTGTGGATGATAAAATTGCCAGCTTCGTCGTACCTATGATCAAAGACGGCAGTACACTGCAGCTCGGCATCGGTGGTATTCCGTCTGCTATCGGCCACAAACTGGCAGAATCGGATGTCAAGGACCTGAGCGGCCATACGGAAATGCTGGTAGATCCCTACGTAGAACTTTATGAAGCCGGCAAGATTACAGGGAAGAAGAACCGCGACAGAGGTAAGATCATGTACACCTTCGCCGGCGGCACGCAGCGCCTGTATGATTTCATCGATGACAACCAGATTGTATTCAATGCTCCGGTCAACTATGTCAATAACATCAATGTTGTTGCCAGCATTGACAACTTTGTCTCCATCAACAGCTGCATCAACCTCGACCTCTATGGCCAGGTCTGCGCAGAATCGGCAGGGTACCGCCATATCAGCGGCACCGGCGGTGCACTGGACTTCGCACAGGGCGCGTATCTCTCCGAAGGCGGCCAGGGCTTTATCTGTGTCCATTCGACGCGTAAACTGAAAGACGGCAGCCTGGAATCGCTGATCCGCCCGACACTGACTCCGGGTTCTGTCGTTACGACACCGCGTTCGGCCGTTCACTACATCGTTACGGAATACGGCGTAGCCCTCCTCAAAGGCCAGTCCACATGGCAGCGTGCCGAAGCGCTGATCAATATTGCTCATCCTGATTTCCGGGAAGACCTCATCAAAGAAGCAGAAAAAATGGGCATCTGGACAAAGACGAGCAAAACAGAATACTGATCCGGATACGGATAAATATATAAAAGCGGGACCGCAGCCCATGGGTATACACTCATGGGACTGTGGCCCCGCTTTTAATTTCTCTTTTATTTCAGTACAGCGCCCGTATTGGCAGACGTGACGAGGCGGGCATATCGGGACAGATAGCCCGTTTTGGCTTTGGGTTCCGGTTGTTTCCAGGCAGATTTGCGTTCGGCTAGTTCTTCATCGCTGACGCAGAGTTCCAGTTTGCGCCGGGGAATGTCGATGGAAATGGTATCTCCGTCGTGGATGAGGGCGATAGGGCCGCCTTCCATGGCTTCCGGTGAGATATGACCGATGCAGGCTCCGCGGCTGGCTCCGCTGAAACGGCCGTCCGTGAGCAGTGCGACTTTGAGGCCCATGCCGGTAATGACTGCCGTCGGATTGAGCATTTCTCTCATGCCCGGTCCTCCTTTGGGGCCTTCATAGCGGATGACGACGACATCACCTTCGTGGATTTTGCCGCCGATAATGGCCTCGATGGCGTCTTCTTCGGCATCGAAACAGCGGGCCGTTCCTTTGTAGACGAGGAGGTCCCTATCTACGGCACTTTCTTTGATGACCGAGCCGTCGGGAGCCAGATTGCCTGTAAGGATTGCGATGCCGCCTTTGTGCATATAGGCATTTTCCACACCGTGAATGACTTCGTGATTCAGGATTTCCGCGTGTTCGATGCGGCTGGCAATGGTGCCGGTGACGGTTTGTGCTCCTGTATGAATGAGTCCCAGTTTCGTTAGTTCCTTCATGACGGCGCTGATGCCGCCGGCTTCATCCAGGTCCTGCATATGATAGGTGCCGCCCGGACTCATTTTGGTGATGTAGGCGGATTTGCGGCTGATTTCATCGAAGACACAAAGCGGCAGGTCAACGCCTGCTTCATGGGCAATGGCAGGCAGATGGAGAGCTGTATTGGTCGAACCGCCGATGGCCATATCAACAGCGATGGCGTTTTCGAAGGCTTCACGGGTCATGATGTCACGGGGACGGACATCGCGGCGTACGAGGTCCATAATGACTTCACCGGCTTTTTTCGCCAGCATGCGGCGCCGTCCGAAATAGGCGGCCGGAATGGTGCCGTTGCCGGGAAGCCCCATGCCCAGTACTTCTGTGAGACAGTTCATGGTGTTGGCCGTAAACAGCCCGGCACAGGATCCGCAGCCCGGGCAGGCCCGTTCTTCCATATCTTCCAGTTCGTCCGGCGTAATCTGCCCCGATTCTACTTTGCCGGCGGCTTCGAACATGGTGCTGACGCTGATATTGCGTCCCTGGTAACGGCCGGCCAGCATAGGGCCGCCGCTGACGACGACAGCCGGGATATTCAGGCGGCCGGCAGCCATGAGCATGGCCGGTACGATTTTGTCGCAATTGGGGATGAGGACCAGCCCGTCAAAGGCGTGGGCCGTCGCGACGGCTTCGATGGAATCACAGATCAGTTCGCGGCTGGAAAGGGAGAATTTCATGCCGTCATGGCCCATGGCGATGCCGTCACAGACGCCGATAGCGGGAAATTCGATAGGCGTGCCTCCGGCTGCGGCTACGCCGAGTTTGACGGCCTGGGCGATTTCCCGGAGATGGATATGACCGGGAATGATTTCATTGAACGAGTTGACGACGCCGATGAGCGGCTTGGACAGGTCTTCGTTGGAATAGCCCATAGCATGGAATAACGTACGATGAGCCGTACGGGTACTGCCTTTTTTTACGATGTCACTGCGCATAAGATGCCTCCTTCTGGAATGGAAATGTATGTTCTATAGTATACGATATCAGAATCAGACGCTTCCCGATACGGCCTGCTTCAATCCCTGTTGGCCCAGATACCAGGTGACGAATTGATGGGCAATGCGGCCGTTGCGTCCGGAATGTTCATGTTCCCAGCGTACGCCGAGAATCCGCAGCGTTTCATTATCGAGCGTGATGCCGGCTTTTTCCAACTCATGGCGGATTATAGCCAGGTATTCCTCCTGGGTGGGCTGGGTGTAGTGCAGAATCAGGCCGAACCGGTCTGACAGAGAAATCGATTCATTGGCACTGTCCTGCATGTAGATATCATCAATCTGGTCGCTGCGGTCCTGCCAGGATTCGCGCAGGAGATGACGGCGGTTGCTCGTTGCATAGATGAGCACATTATCCGGCTGGGGCGTGACGCCGCCGTCGATGACCGATTTCAGATATTTGTATTCTGTTTCCCCTTCGTCGAAGGACAAGTCGTCGAAAAAGAGGATAAATTTCAGATTTTTACTGGCACATAGCCGTTCCATGACGGCTGACAGCTGTGATAACTGACCGCGGGCAATCTGGACCAGCCGCAGGCCCCGGTCCTGGTAGCGGCTTACCAGGGCCTTGACGGCCGTTGATTTGCCTGTGCCGCGGGCCCCCGTGAGGAGCACGTTGTTGGCCCGGTGGCCGGCAAGAAAGGCCCGGGTGTTTGCCAGCAGTTTTTCTTTTTGCCGCTGATAGGCAATGAGGTCATCCCAGTCATAGTCCGGAAAATCGCGGATTCCCGTAAGGTGTCCTGATGAAGAAAGACGGAACGCCGTGAACCGGGCCAGAGAGCCGCTGCCATGGGTCTTGTAGTGGCCCAGCAGTATCCGGGCCGCCTGTCCGGGCGAATCTGCCCGGGTGAGGCCGTCCATCAGGCTGGCCAGTTCGTGGGATCGGACCGGGGCGGCCGGCACATAGGCGGACAGAAAAGCGCATCCCGTAAGAGACGCTGTGTCCATGCGCAGATACGGCAGCAGGACTGCCATGTCCGATGCCAGGGCGGCTTCAAGGCCGGGCCCGTATGTGCCGCTTCGTTCCAGCGTCCGCGATGCCGTATTGTCACCCCAGATGAGCTGATAAGTCAGATAGGCTGGCAGCAGGTTTCCCGAAAGTCCCAGCTGTTCGGCTTTTTCAATGAGCCGGGCGGAAAGCTTTGAGGGCAGGTCTTCCTGACCGGGAGACTGCTGCAGGGACTGCAGTGTCTGGATGAGGGGATCAGAGAGAAGATCCCGGCAGACGAAAAGGTGATGTAAATCGGGACAGGTCATAGCGGCTCCTTTCTACGGTTCCATGTGCTTGACCGCATCTTTTCCCCGGGACAGGCTGATAGAGCCGGTGCGGGCAATTTCCAGTATTTCGTAATACTGCAGCATATTCAGCATGGCATCGATGTGGTCTTCCCGGCCGGCGAGGCGGAAAATGAGGGACTGTTTGTCAACGTCTACGATTTTGGCGTGGAACAGTTCTGCCAGATTGCTGAGCTCAATCCGGTCCTTGGCCGTGATGTACCGGATTTTGATCAGGGCCAGGTCGTAGCTGACAAAGGGCTTGTTGTCGAGGATGACGATTTTGATGACATTGATTAATTTCGCCAGCTGGTTGACGGCCTGATCCAGTTCCCAGTGGTCTTTGACTTCTACGATGATATTGATACGCGTAATATCGGCGTCTTCGGTATAGCCGGCATTGATGGCTTCGATATTGATGCCGCGGCGGCTGATGAGGCCGGCGACATGGGTCAGGACGCCCGGCTTATTATCTACGAGCAGAGCCAGATGTTGTCTCATGTCCGGTTGCCTCCTTCCAGAATCATTTCATTCAGGCCTTTGCCGCCCGGTACCATGGGATAGACATTTTCATCGGCCGGAATGGTCACTTCCAGCAGTGCCGGTCCTGGTACGGACAGGAATTTTTCTATGGCTTCGTCCAGCTCATCCGGCATCTTGGCCGTAAAGCCCGGGACGCCCATGGCTTCTGCAACGGCGGTGATACGGTTGTCCTTTTTCAGCAGGGATGCGGCATAACGGCGGTGATAAAACATGCGCTGCCATTGATTCACCATGCCGAGGACACCATTGCAAAGGACGACAGTCTTGACGGCGATGCCGTTATCAGCCAGTGTGGCAAATTCCTGACAGTTCATCATGATGCTGCCGTCGCCGCTCAGCAGCAGGACGGTCTTGTCGGGACAGGCGAGCCTGGCGCCCATGGCAGCCGGGAGACCGTAGCCCATGGTGCCCAGTCCGCCAGAAGTAATGAAATGGCGGGGTTTTTCCGTGTGGTAGAACTGAGCAGCCCACATCTGATGCTGGCCTACGTCCGTGACGACGATGGCGTCATCATCCAGTTGCTGATTCAGTTTTTGAATCAGCACGTCCGGCGCAATCTGATTGACCAGATGGCGGCAGGAAAACGGGTGGTCTTTCTTCAGGGACAGGACGTGATTGCGCCACTCCTGATACTGTTTTTTGTACTGTGTCCGGCCCTGCTGTACCTGATTGGCCAGCAGCGGCAGTGACCAGCGGAGGTCACCGCCTACACTGATATCGGCATGGACGATTTTATTGATTTCCACTTTATCGATATCAAAATGGACAATCTGTGCATTAGGCGCAAAGTTTTCGGCATCTCCTGTCACACGGTCATCGAAACGGCTGCCGATGGCCATCAGAAGGTCACATTTCATGACGGCCATGTTGGCCGCGTACGACCCATGCATGCCGACCATACCCAGATGATTGGCATAGCTGTCAGGAACGGCTCCTTTGCCCATCAGCGTCGTAATGACGGGAATCTGTGTTTTTTCTACAAAGGAACGTAAATACTCTGATGTATTGGAAAGGATGACGCCGCCGCCGGCCAGGAGCAGTGGCTTACGCGCGGCTGCTAGTGCTTCTACGGCCCGGGTGACATGGTCTTCCTGCCCGATGTAGCGGCCGCTGTATCCCCGGAGATGGACCGTTTTGGGATATTTGAAATTCAGTACGGCATCAAATACATCCTTTGCAATATCAATCAGGACGGGACCGGGACGGCCTGTCGAGGCGATATAAAAGGCTTCTTTCAGGATATGGGGTAATTCTTCCACATCTTTTATCAAATAGTTGTGTTTGGTAATGGGCGTCGTAATGCCGGAAATATCGGCTTCCTGGAAAGAATCCCGGCCGATCAGGCTGGTCGTGACCTGGCCGCTGATAATGACCAGAGGAACAGAATCCATATTAGCCGTAGCAATCCCTGTAACCATGTTGCAGACACCGGGACCGGACGTAGCAAAGCAGACCCCTGTTTTTCCCGTCGCCCGGGCATAGCCATCAGCTGCATGGATGGCCCCCTGTTCATGTCCGGTAAGAATGTGCGGAAATTCTGCTTTATATAATTCATCGTATAACGTCAGCACGGTGCCACCGGGATAGCCGAATACGACAGATACACCTTCTTTTTTCAGGCATTCGATAATTGCCTGTGCACCATTGATGTTCATTACCCCATCCCCTTCTTCTCATTATTCTGGCTTTTCTTCGTTCAGCCATGACATCATCTTGCGCAATTTGGCCCCTACCTCTTCAATAGGATGTTCGGCGTGCTGGCGGCGCATAGCCAGGAAATGGGCCCGGCCGGCAGCTTTATTTTCCAGAAGCCAGTCTTTGGCAAACGTTCCGTCCTGGATATCGTGCAACACGTCTTTCATAGCCTGTTTCGAAGCATCGCTGATGACCCGCGGGCCTGCCGTGTAATCGCCATATTCCGCCGTATCGCTGATGGAATAGCGCATCTTGGCCATGCCGCCTTCGTACATGAGGTCTACGATCATCTTCATTTCGTGGAACGTTTCAAAATAGGCGATTTCCGGCTGGTAGCCTGCTTCGCACAGCGTTTCGAACCCGTTGGTAATGAGTTGGCAGATACCGCCGCAGAGAACGGCCTGTTCGCCGAAGAGGTCCGTTTCTGTTTCTTCCTGGAAGGTCGTCTGGATGACGCCGGCACGGGTGCCGCCGATGCCGCGGGCATAAGCCAGGGCGATGTCAAAGGCCCGGCCGGAAGCATCCTGTTCGACGGCAAAGACGTCGGGGACACCACTGCCTTCGACGAACTGGCGGCGTACGATGTGGCCCGGCCCTTTGGGAGCGACCATGAAGACATCGACATTATCGGGCGGGACGATCTGTTTGAAGTGGATATTAAAGCCGTGGGCAAAAGCCAGGGCACTGCCCGGTCTGAGGTTGTCCCGGATTTCGTTTTTATATACGTCGGCCTGTTTTTCATCGGGAATGAGAACCATGGTGATATCCGCAGCGGCGACGGCTTCGGCGACAGTCTGGACTGTAAGACCGGCCTTACGGGCTTTTTCCGCCGATTTACTGCCGCTGTAGAGGCCGATAGTGACATCGACGCCGCTGTCGCGGAGATTGAGCGCATGGGCATGGCCCTGGCTGCCGTAACCGATGATAGCGACTTTCTTTCCTTCGATAGCTTCCCAATTAACATCCTGATCATAAAATACCTTTGCCATACTAAATTCCCCCTTGATACTTTTGTTGGTTTCAGAATAAAAAAAATCCGTCCCTTGTAAGGGACGGATCGTATATCCGCGTTACCACCCAAATTCTTCACTATGGTGAAGCACCTCACAACGTACCAACATACGCGTTTCCAGTAACGTGGAAATACCGTTGATGCTTAATACATTCAGCATCACTCTTCAGGGAGGATTTTCGTCTGTCCTGTATTACCGGCTTGCACCAGGCGCCGGCTCTCTGTAAATACCAGGGGCAGAGTACTCGTTCCCGTCATCAGATTTCGTCTTTATGTGCTTACTCCCTGAGAACGCCTGTCCCCCGGGAGAAGTTGTGAACATTGTAACGGAACCATTCCCGTTTGTCAATAGTCAATATAGCCTGAGGGAATAGAACAAAACGGCGGTTTCGAATAAATAAGGAAAAACAAAGCGTCTTTTATGAAAATAGCATTAAAAAACTAGTATATTACTGATATAGAATGTAAAAAACTAAATTAATTAAATAAATATGTTCCTGCTACAGGACCGGAGATATCAGGAAAATACCTTCCAAAGACCGATAAGCACCAGCGCCATGATGATGATGAAGCTGATTACCCGGGTTTTGGAAAAGATTTTTGGGTCATTGACCGTTCCTGGCGTCGGTTTCGGGGCTTCTACCTGCTGGGTACCGCAGATAGGGCACATACGCACGCCGTCGCGCAGTTCAGTTCCGCATTTTTTACAAATCATATATGTCATCTCCTGAAACGTTTTTTTCATTACCCCTTGTATCATACCATGAGCCGGATGGTCTTTCTAGTATGCATTCTGGCATTTATGATATAATAGAGCAAAGTGAAACAGAGGGGGAACTGTTATGGGAATGAATGATACACCGTCAGGTGAACGCGTACATATTGGCTTTTTTGGCCGCCGCAATGCCGGTAAATCCAGTGTCGTCAATGCTGTGACGGGACAGAATCTGGCTATCGTTTCGGATAAAAAGGGGACGACGACCGATCCGGTGTATAAGGCCATGGAACTGCTGCCACTGGGACCGGTCCTGATTATCGATACACCGGGGTTTGATGATACAGGCGCTCTGGGGGAACTGCGCGTGGAACGGACACGGCAGGTGCTCAATAAAACAGATATAGCCGTCCTGGTCATCGATGCAGCGGAAGGAATGCAGCAGAGCGACAGGGAAACGCTGGCGCTGATCCGGGAAAAAGGACTCCCGTATATTATCGTCTATAATAAGAGTGATTTGACAAAGCGGCCGGATCAGATACCAGAGGACGTCCTGTATGTCAGTGCCAGAGACAACACGGGCATCCATGAATTAAAAGAACGGCTGGCCCGGCTGAAACCGCAGGATGCCGGGGTTCCCATCGTGCGGGATATGGTACGGCCGGGAGACTTTTTTGTCCTCGTCGTTCCCGTAGATTCAGCGGCTCCCAAAGGAAGGCTGATCCTGCCCCAGCAGCAGACCATACGGGATATACTCGATGCAGACGGGACGGCCGTCGTCGTCAAGGAAACGGGACTTAAAAAGACGCTGCAGCATCTGGGCCAAAAACCGCGGATGGTCATAACCGACAGTCAGGCTTTTAAACGGGTAGCGGCGGATACGCCGGACGATATCACGCTGACCTCCTTTTCCATTCTCATGGCACGCCACAAGGGATTCCTGGATATTGCCATAGATGGAGTGCGCGCGCTGGGCGGCCTGAAGGACGGAGACAAAGTGCTCATTTCCGAAGGATGTACTCATCACAGGCAGTGCGATGACATTGGCACTGTCAAAATTCCCCGCTGGCTCCGGCAGTATACGGGGAAAACACTTTCCATTGAAACATCGTCTGGCAGGGATTTCCCTATGGATCTGACACCCTATGCGCTGGTCATCCACTGCGGGGGATGTATGCTGAACGAACGGGAAGTGGCATCGCGGATGCAGCGTGCGCGGTTGCAGCGTGTGCCCATTACGAATTATGGCATTTTTATTGCCTGTATCCATGGAATACTGAAACGCAGTCTGGCGCCGTTCCCCGATTTGCAGCGGCTGGTCCCGTAAAGGAGAAGACGATGGAACGCTGGCTTATTTTGAAAATACAATCGCTTTTATTGCGCCATCCCCTGGTGGAGACCGGCGCAGTCCGCATGGCCCGCTGGGGCTTCTGGGTGTATATCCTGTATGGCTTGGTACAGTGGTTCCGTCCGGGAAAACTGCCGCAGCAGTTTCAGCGCAGGCAATCAATGACAGAAGCGTTGCTTTCCGTGGGAATCAGTTCTTTTTTCTCTTTTCTCATATCGCTCCTATGGCGGCGCCAGCGCCCGTTTGCCGCACATCGGGCGGTGAAGCAGTCGGTCCTGCACAAAAACAATGCATCCTTTCCCAGCAACCACACGATGAACGCGGTGGCGGCAGCGCTGACTATTTTCCGTTACCAGAAGCGGTCAGGCATCGTGCTCCTGATATGGAGTATACTAATTGGCCTTTCGCGGATTGCCTGCGGTGTCCATTATGTGACGGATATTTTGGGCGGCATGGTTCTGGGATATGTCAGCAGTCGCATTGTCGGGCGGAGCAGACTAATCCATCTGGTATCTTTTTTGGTGCCAGTGATTTTGAAAACGGGCCGGAAAAGGTAAAAAAATTAGGAATGAATTGACGAATTAGTTCGAAAATACGTTTAAATCAAGATGTAATCGTCAATATTTAAAAGAGTATACTATAAATATATAGTGGTATACAGCTGGCACATTATTATGTGCCAGCTTTTTATGTGCCTGTAAATGCGATACATAAGGCATTTGCGAGCTTTATTAAAATTAGATTAAAAATCATATAAAACAAAATGACGTTATTTTTCTTGTGAAAATATGTTATTTAGCATACAATAAACTTGTCAATAAGAGTACGGAAACGTACTTGAGGATACCGCTTATAAATCACAAGAGAGAGGAGAGTAACGCATTATGGCAAAGAAAATTTTTAAAACAATGGACGGTAACGAAGCGGCTGCATACATAGCGTATGCCTTTACAGAAATCGCTTCCATCTTCCCGATTACACCGTCATCCCCTATGGCTGAACACGTAGATGAATGGGCAGCCCATGGACGGAAGAACTTGTTCGGGACGACGGTCCAGGTACAGGAAATGCAGTCTGAAAAAGGGGCAGCCGGTGCAATGCACGGCGCATTGAATGCTGGTGCGCTGACGACGACCTTTACTTCGTCCCAGGGCATGATGATCATGCTTTCCAACATGTTCAAGATTTCCAGCGAACTCCTGCCGGGTGTATTCCATGTAGCGTCCCGTACGGTTGCTACCAATGGTTATACTATTTTTGCCGGTCATGATGATGCTATGGCTATGCGTGGCACGGGCATCAGCATGATGTGTGAATCGAGCGTACAGGAAGTTATGGATCTGGCCGCCGTTGTCCATGCTACGGCTATTTCCTGTCGTATTCCTATCCTCAATTTCTTCGATGGGTTCCGGACGTCTCACGAAATCCAGAAAATTGAAGTCATCCCCTATGAAGAACTCCGCCCGCTGCTGGATATGGAAGCCGTCAAGGCGTTCCGCGCCCGTGGCATGAACCCGGATAATCCGGAAGCCATTTCCTTCTGCGAACCGGCAGAAACGTATATGCAGCACCGCGAATCACTGAATAAATTCTACGACCGTGTACCGGACGTAGCCGAAGGCTATATGAAAAAAATCAGCGAAATCACCGGCCGGGAATATCACCTCTTCAACTATACAGGCGCACCGGATGCTGAATTCGTTCTCGTAGCCATGGGTTCTGGCGCCCAGACCATTGAAGAAACGGTCAAGATGATGGTAGAAAAAGGCGAAAAAGTGGGCTGTATCAATGTCCATATGTTCCGTCCGTGGTCGGAAAAACATTTCCTGTCCGTCCTGCCGAATACGGTCAAGAAAATTGCTGTCCTGGACCGCACAAAAGAAACCGGGGCCAACGGGGAACCGTTGTATCACAGTGTCGCCGCTACGTTTGCAGCTGCTGACCGTTCACCGAAGATTTATCATGGCCGGTATGGTATTGCCTCGAAAGAATTCTTACCGGGCGATGTCGTAGCAGCATTTGAAAATCTGAAAGCATTTGAACCGAAGAACGATTTCACCCTGAGCATCGTCGATGATGTGACCTATAAATCCCTGCCCCGTGTAGAAGGCGTCCATACAGGCGGAAAAGGCCTCAAGGCATGTAAGTTCTGGGGCTTCGGGTCTGATGGTACGGTCGGCGCCAATAAGAGCGCTATCAAGATCATTGGTGATAACACGGACATGTATGCCCAGGCATATTTTGCCTATGATTCCAAGAAATCCGGCGGCGTCACCGTATCGCATCTGCGCTTTGGTGATACACCAATCAAGATGCCGTATCTGATCAATAACGCCGATTTCATTGCCTGCCACCGTCAGTCGTACGTACATGGCTTTGACCTCCTGAGAGGCATTAAAAAAGGCGGTACGTTCCTGCTCAACACCGTCTGGAAACCAGAAGAACTGAGCGAAAAGCTGCCGGCAAGATTAAAACGGGATATTGCCCGCAATGATGTACAGTTCTACATTATCGATGCCGTAGGTATTGCCCAGAAGATTGGCCTCGGCGGCCGTATCAACATGATTATGCAGTCGGCTTTCTTCAAACTGTCCGAAGTCATCCCTGTAGATCTGGCTATCGATAAACTGAAAGAATCGGTCGTCAAGTCCTATGGCAAGAAGGGCCAGAAAGTCGTCGATATGAATAATGCGGCAATTGATGAAGGCCTGAAGAATATCGTGAAGATTGATGTACCGGCCGACTGGGCTGATGCACAGGATGAACCGGTTGATCTTTCGAAGCACACGAAATTCTTCCGCGAATTCTCTATCCCTGTCAATGCCCTGGAAGGCGACGACCTGCCAGTCAGCGCATACAATGGCATGGAAGACGGCAGATGGCCGACTGGCACCTGCGCAGAAGAAAAACGTGGCGTAGCCATGTTCGTACCGAGCTGGGATGCAGAAAAATGTATCGGCTGTAACCAGTGTTCCTTCGTCTGCCCGCATGCCGCTATCCGTCCGTTCCTCCTGACGCCGGATGAAGCCGCTAACGCACCGGAAGGCTATCAGGATAAAGAAATCAAAGTGGCCCCGGGATACAAATTCAACATTGTCGTATCGGTTATGGACTGCCTGGGCTGCGGCAGCTGCACTCATGTCTGCCCGAAGGAAGCTCTGACTATGAAACCGTTCGACGACGAAGAATACAAAGCTGCACTGTGGGATTACGTCATTGCCCTGCCACAGAAGAAGAACCCCATGAAGAAAGATACGGTCATCGGCAGCCAGTTCGAACAGCCGCTGCTTGAATTCACCGGCGCCTGCGCAGGCTGTGCAGAAACACCGTATTGCAAAGTCGTTACCCAGCTCTTCGGCGATCGCATGATGGTTGCCAATGCTCACGGCTGTTCCTCCGTATGGGGCGGCAGTGCTCCGGACTGCGGTTATACGAAGAATGCCCGGGGTCATGGCCCGGCATGGTCTACGTCCCTGTTCGAAGATAACGCCGAATATGGCTTTGGCATGATGTTGGCAGAACAGGCCGAACGCAAGCTCCTGGAAAAATATATGGACGACGCTATGGACGTTGCCAGCCCGCAGCTGCAGGAAGCATTCAAGGACTGGAAAGAACATAAACTGGAAGGCGAAGGCTCGCGGCAGCGTTCCGATGCTATCATTGCTCTGCTGGAACAGGAAAAAGAAGGCAAGCCGGCTCTGGAACAGGTATATGAAATGAAGAAGTTCCTCGTCAAACGCAGCCAGTGGATCTTCGGCGGCGACGGCTGGGCTTATGATATCGGCTATGGCGGCCTGGATCACGTACTGGCCCAGGGTCAGGATATCAACGTTCTCGTATTCGATACGGAAGTATATTCCAACACGGGCGGCCAGGCTTCCAAAGCAACGCCGACGGCAGCTGTTGCCCAGTTCGCAGCTTCCGGCAAGAAGACGAAGAAGAAAGACCTGGGCATGATGGAAGCCCAGTACGGATATATCTATGTAGCTCAGGTTGCTATGGGTGCTGATAAGAATCAGTTCCTGAAAGCCCTGAAAGAAGCAGAAGCCTATAAAGGTCCGTCTCTGATCATCGGCTATGCACCGTGCATCAACCATGGTCTGAAAGTAGGCCAGGGACAGAGCCAGCTGGAAGAAAAACGGGCTGTCGAAGCCGGATACTGGCATCTGTGGAGATACAATCCGGAACTCAAGAAACAGGGCAAGAATCCGTTCACGCTCGATTCGAAACCGCCGACAGCAAACTTCCGCGATTTCCTCATGGGCGAAACCCGGTTTGCTTCCTTGAAACGTACCTTCCCGGATACGGCAGAAGCTCTGTTTGAAAAGACGGAACAGGATGCCAAAGAACGGTATGAAGGCTATGTCCGCCTGACAAAGGCCTATGATGAAAAATAACACAGATATCATGGCGCCGTAAGGCATGATGATATACACACTCTTGTGTTTATGAGCACAGACACCCCTGGGGATTTCCCCAGGGGTGTTTGCTATCTGTATGGGATTGTTCCTTTCGGTCTATCCCTTGATCCGCTGGCGTTTGTTGCCTACGACGAGGTAGCGGCTGATACTGCGGTAGACCATGAAGGTAAAGAAGAAGAAGCCAAACAGGAATACCAGAGCGTAATCCAGTGTGAGTGGTTCATCCTGTACGTAGTACCAGGCACAGATGAGGGTCAGTATAAGGCTGCCGTACATAGATATGAGGACGCTTACCGTACGTTGTCCCCGGTCGCGCATGGAAAAGAAATCTTTGAAATGGATATAAAAACCGATAGTCGAGAATATAAGCGCTGCCGTGACGATGGCGATGGCAAGGACGCTCAGCTGGAAATAGAGTGAGACGAGAAGCAGTACCATGAGAAAGAGGGTACACAGGAAAATACCTTCCTGACGACGGATATCCTGTTTGTCCTCTTCTTCATAGGTACGGCTATCCCGGTTGCGATGACGTGCCATGGAATCACCTCCTTTGTATACCCTTTATTATAGCATATTTGCCGTGACGGGTTCTGCTTATTCGCGAAAGCGGTATCCTGCACCCCAGACGGTTTCGATATAGATGGGTTTGGCCGGGTCTGGTTCAATTTTTTCGCGGATGCGGTTGATGTGGACCATGACGGTCGCCGTATCGCCTTCGGCATCGAGACCCCAGACTTTTTCAAACAGGCGGTCCCGGCTGAATACGAGACCTTTATTCTGGGCCAGGAATACGAGTAGCTCAAATTCCTTATTGGTCAGGGTGACTTCCCGGCCGCCGGCGAAGACGCGGTGTTTATCGACGTATATTTCCAGTTCTCCGGACCGGATGACGGCACCGTCGGCAGGAGAAGCTGACCGGGTCAGGCGTTCGTACCGCGTGATATGGGCTTTGACGCGGGCTACGAGCTCCGGCGGGCTGAAAGGCTTGCTGATATAGTCGTCGGCGCCGAGACCCAGTCCGCGGATTTTGTCGATGTCTTCCCGCTTGGCCGATACCATGAGGATAGGGACCTCTTTTTCGGCCCGGATGCGCTTGCAGATGTGGAAGCCGTCCATCCCGGGCAGCATGATGTCCAGCAGAATGAGATCGTATGTGCCGTGGAGGGCCCGGTCCAGGCCTTTTATGCCGTCGGTCTCGATGTCACTTTCGATGGCATTGGCTTCGAGGAAATCCTGTTCCAGTTCGGCGATTTCCTGATTGTCTTCAATGATGAGTATTTTTTTCATATTCTGACTCCTTAGCTGCTGCTGGCAGCGTAATGATGATGGACAGGCCACCGCCGGGCGTTTCCCCGGCAGAGATGGTGCCGTTCATGCCTTCGATGATCTGCCGTACGATAGCCAGCCCGAGGCCGCTGCCTTTTTTGACATCTGTCCGCGCCGCGTCGGTACGGTAGAAACTGTCGAACAGGCGGGGGAGGAATGGCGGTGCCACGCCAGGGCCATGGTCGGCAAAGACGAGGCGGATCTGATCAGGACCGTCTGTTACGGTTATTTCCATTGCTACTTTAGGCTTATCCTTGTATTTGATACTGTTTTCCAGGATATTTTCTACGACCCGTTGGAACTGGGCCCGGTCCAGTTGTACACAGGCTCTTCCAGTCGTCCGGCAGGTCAGATCCAGTCCCCGTTCAGACAGGCGCTGCCTGTTTTCTCCGGTGTAGTCTTCCATATAGGACGAAAGGGAGACCGGGGTCAGGGAAAAGGACACCTGCCCCAGATCCAGCTTGGAGAACAGGAAGAGCTGTTCTACCAGTTTTTCCATGGTGCAGGCATTCTGGTATATCTGGGTGACGTAGCGTTGTTTCTTTTCTTCGGTCCGGGCAATTCCTTCGAGGATGCCGCTGGCGTATCCTTTGAGCAGGGTCAGCGGGGTCGATAAATCGTGGGAAATACCGGCGATGAGTTCTTTCCTGTTTTTTTCATAGCGCTGCTGGGCTTCACGGGCGCTTTTCAGCTGGCGGCGCATGTGGTCAAAAGCAAGGCAGGTCCGGCCCAGTTCATCGCGGAATGTGGACGGCATGGGATAGTCGAGATTGCCTTTTTCAATTTCTGCCGCTGCCTGACGCAGTGTTTCCAGAGGCTGCAGAATCTGACGGGAGAGCAGATGGGACAGGATGAGGCCGCAGGCGATGATAATCGCGCTGGCCGTGAAGATGATGACAATGAGCAGTCCCTGCAGGACGCCTTTGGCCAGTCCGGCGCGGATGCCGCTTTTGGCGATAAATGGCATGGGTCCCGACGCGATGACCGTCGTCCCCGTGTGAAGCGCCGTATAGCGGAAGAAAAATCCGTCGCCATCCCAGATCATGGCCGTGTTCTGACCGCCTGATTTACTCAGGACCCGTTCGGCCAGGCTGGTGGCATTGCTGCCGGGGGTGACGTACATGGTCCGTCCGTCCCGTATAATGGCCGTGGCGATGCCCAGATCTTCCAGTGTGCGGCAGTCTTCTTTCAGGTCTTTGAGTTTCAGCGGCCCCGGGTGTTCGGCTTTGACACGCAGGGAGCTGACCGTGTACTGGATGGACAGGGCCGGTCCTTTTTCGGGCCAGAGCGTGGCCAGGTCGCTTTGCTGGGCCGAAAAGCGCAGGCCCTGGAACAGAAGCAGGCCCAGCAGGGTCAGGATGCAGACCGGCACGAGGACCATGGTGACGTTTGCCATGAGCAGTCGCCTTCTCAGGGGGATATCTTGTATATGCAGCATAAGCAGTATCCTTTCTCGTACATATTTTCTCACAGTATATACTGTCATTATATACTGTGCCGGCACAATCTGCCAGAGACCGGATGGGGTATGACAAAAAGGGACCTCCTGTGATGGTCCGGCCATCATAGGAGGTCTCTTTGCAGGTATCAGGCAATGCGGCTGGCCAGGATGTCTCCACTTACGGCATCTATAAGGATGTGGTAGTGGATATCGCCATCGGAAGCACGGATCTGATAGACAGGATGGAACGCCGTGGCAGCCGGGGTGGCTGGTGCAGCCGGTGCAGTTGCTGCAGGCTGGACATCCGGTGCAGGCCGGGTGTCAGGGGCGGTGCCTTTACCAGTGGCACCGGCTGTGTCATCAGGCCGTGCAGTTCCCGGAGCCGGGGTTCTGTCTTTTTCCCGGTCCCGGTCCTGTTTTTTGTCCCGGTCTTTTTTATCTTTCTTGTCCTTTTCTTTATGCCGGTCCTCTCCTTTTTCATGTTTGCTGCCTTCAAGGTCTATGAGGGAGATGCGGGAGAAACTAAGGGAGCTTTCGTCTTTCCCGATAGCCTGGGCGGCCAGGGCGCGGGCTTTTTCTTCCGGGATGAGGGTCAGGTTCTGTGCCTGGGCCTGGGCTTCAATCATCTGGGACATGGCCTGGATCTTCTTTTCTTTATAAGCCTGTTTTTGCTGATGATGATACCAGGCACCTCCGCCGCCGGCGACGGCACAGATGACGATGGCGGTTACGGCGATTTTCGCGTTGCGGGCCGTGAAGATTTTCGATTTCCATGTATGCAGGTACGTATTCCATTTTTCTTGTGTCATGATGTATTCCTCCTCTGTTGTTTACTGACAAGGATAGTGTACAGGTAAAAGCTAAAATCCATCTAAACCGGGGCATAAGAGTTTCGAAAATTTCTCTGTACATCGGGCATTGTCTCTTTGTTGACAGCGGCCCTTCTATATGGTACGCTGAACGAGGATAACTCATACTGGAAATAACGCCCTGACGGAATCTGTCCCGTGAGGGCATTTTTATTGGGAGGCAGGAATGATGAAAGCTGTAAAGAATTATGATGTCATTATTATCGGGGCCGGGCCGGCCGGTATTTTTACGGCACTGGAACTGGCCGATAAAGGATATACGATCCTCATGGTAGAAAAAGGACAGGACATCCGCGACCGCATCGCTACGAGCGTCAATCCGCAGGCACTGGCCAAGGACAAGGTACGCAATGTCGTCTGTGGCTGGGGCGGTGCCGGGGCGTTCAGTGATGGGAAACTGACGCTTACCACGGAGTTTGGCGGCAATCTCGACGACTATATGTCCCAGGCAGAGCTGGCGGAAAAAATCAAATACGTCGATTCCGTATACTGCCGCTTCGGCGGTGCTGACCGCAAGGTATACGGTGATGAAAATCCCGAAGAAATCCGCCGCATCCAGCGTCGGGCTGCTGCAGCCGACCTGCGTTTCATCCCGGCCCGGATCCGCCATCTCGGGACCGATGTCAACGCCCAGATCCTGACGAATATGCGTGATTTCCTCGATGGCAAGGCCGATATCCTGTCTGATACAGCGGTAGAACACATCGTCGTCGAAGACGGTGCCATCCGGGGCGTCATCATCGGTGGCCAGCTCTACGGCTGCCAGTATCTCGTGGCCGCACCGGGCCGGGAAGGGTCGGAATGGTTCGTCCGGGAAGTGGAACAGATGGGCCTGTCCCTTACGTCCAACGCCGTCGATATCGGCGTCCGCGTCGAAATGCCGGCGGAAATATTCGAGCCCATTACGGATATCGTCTACGAATCGAAGCTAATTTATTTCAGCAAGTCCTTTGATGACCGGATCCGGACGTTCTGCATGAATCCGTATGGGTTCGTCGTCACGGAAAACAACGACGGCCTTTTGACGGTCAATGGCCACAGCTATGCCCACAAGCGCAGTGAAAACACGAACTTCGCAATTCTCGTGTCCAAGAAATTCACGGAACCGTTCCACGAACCGATCCGCTACGGCAAATATATCGCCCGCCTGGCCAACATCCTCGGAGGCGGCGTCATCGTGCAGCGCTTGGGAGATTTTCTCGACGGCCGCCGTTCGACGCCGGAACGGATCCGCCGCGGTCTTGTACGGCCGACCATGCCCAGCGCGACGCCGGGCGACCTGTCACTGGTCCTGCCGTACCGTCACATGCTGGACATCAAAGAAATGTTCGAAGCTCTGGACAAGGTGGCTCCAGGAGCCAATTCCCGCCATACTCTCCTGTACGGCGTAGAAGTGAAATTCTATTCCAACCGTCTGGAACTCAATGACAAACTGGAAACGAAGATTCCTAATTTCTTTGCTATCGGTGATGGAGCCGGTATCACCCGGGGGCTCGTACAGGCTTCGGCAGCTGGCGTTATCGCAGGCAGGGAAATCCTGTCCCGGGCAGCCCATCATTGACGCGGCGCCAGAGAGACGATACAATGAAAAGATAAGGATTTTTATCCATACCATACGAGGAGGATGTCATTCATGTTAGCATCGAAATTATATTGCCCGACGCTGCGCGAAATCCCTGCAGAAGCAGAAATCGCCAGCCATCAGTATATGTTGAAAGCCGGTATGATCCGCAAAAACGGCGGCGGCCTCTATTCCTTTCTGCCCCTGGGACGGCGGGTGGAACTGAAAATCGAAGCCATTGTCCGGGAAGAAATGGACGGCATCGGCGCCCAGGAAATCATGATGCCCATCATGCAGCCGGCTGAAATCTGGCATGAATCGGGACGGTGGAATGCCTACGGTCCGGAAATGTTCAAACTGGAAGACCGCCATGGCAATCATTTCTGCCTGGGACCGACTCACGAAGAACTGATCACGACGCTGGTCCGCAACGAACTGCGCTCGTACAAGCAGCTGCCGGTTACGCTCTGGCAGATGCAGAATAAATACCGCGACGAAATCCGGCCCCGGTTCGGCCTCATGCGCAGCCGGGAATTCGTCATGAAAGATGCGTATTCGTTCGATGTCGATGCCGAAGGCCTGCACAAGAGCTATCAGGATGAATACGACGCCTACACGCGTGTCTTTACCCGCTGCGGTCTGAATTTCAAACCCGTCGAAGCCGACAGTGGCCAGATTGGTGGCAGTCATACCCACGAATTCATGGCTCTGGCTGAAGCGGGGGAAGCGGAAGTCGTATCGTGCTCTGCCTGTGAATATGCGGCAGATATTGAAAAAGCCGAACCGGCAGCTCTTACGATGGAAGCGGAAGACGCAAAGAATCTGGAACTCATCGAAACGCCGGATTGCGCTACCATTGAAGATCTGGCAGCTTTCCTGAAGATCCCCGTAGAAAAGACCATCAAGGCCGTAGCTTTTACCATCGACGGCAAAAAGACCGTTCTCTGCATGGTCCGCGGCGATCACGAAGTCAATGACGTGGCAGTCCAGAACTTCGTTGGTGGCAATGCTATCGAACCGGCGACGGAAGACGAACTGAAGGCCCATGGCCTGCAGCCGGGGTACATGAGTCCTATTGGTGCCGATACACCCGATAATGAAACGTTCTTCGTCCTCGTCGATCCTACGGCTATGAATGTGCCAAACGGTGTCACCGGGGCCAATAAAGCCGGGTATCATTACCAGAATGTCAATCCGGACCGGGATTTCAAAAACGTCACGGTGGCCACTATCCGCCTGATGGTCGAAGGCGATGCCTGCCCACATTGCGGCGCGCCGGTACATATCATGCGCGGCATTGAAGTAGGCCAGGTATTTGAACTGGGGACCAAGTATTCTGAAGCCCTCAACGCCACTTTCCTCGACCAGGATGGCAAAGCCAAACCATTCTACATGGGATGCTACGGCATCGGCGTCACCCGTACGATTGCCGCTGCTATTGAACAGTTCCATGACGATAAGGGCATCATGTGGCCGGTGGCCATTGCACCGTACGAAGTGGTCATCCTGCCGCTCAATATGAAAGATGAAGAACTGGCAGGTTATGCACAGAATCTGTATCAGCAGTTCATGGCCGTTTCCTCCGATGTCGTCCTCGATGACCGCAAGGAACGGGCTGGTGTCAAATTCAATGATGCAGACCTCATCGGCTATCCCGTACAGGTCGTCATCGGCAAGGACACGAAAGCCAATGGCACCGTCGAAATCAAAATCCGCCGGACTGGCGAAAAAGAAGTCGTGGCCAAAGAACAAGCCCTCACACGGGTACAGGAAATCCTTGCGGACCTGCGCAGCAAAAACATGTAAGAACTACTGTCCCTGCGCCATTTTCTATGGCTCTGGCGGCAGGGATGGTGTATAATAAAGCGTAAGCTTATTTCCAATATACATCTGTTCAAAGGAGAGATACTCGTGATAGAACGTTATACAAAAGAAGAAATGGGTAAAATCTGGGCTGAATACAATGAATGGAATACCATGAAAGAAGTAGAAATCCTGGCCAGCGAAGCCCAGGCTGAACTGGGGAACATCCCGAAAGAAGCGGCTAAGGAAATCCGTGAAAAGGCTGCTTTTTCGGTGGAACGCATTCATGAAATCGAAGCCGAAACCCATCATGACATTGCCGCTTTTGTATCCACGTTGTCTGAAAATATCGGCGAAGCCGGCAAATATGTCCATCTCGGCCTGACATCGACAGACGTCAAAGATACGGCCCTGGGCTATATGCTCAAACAGGCATCGGATATCCTCATCAAAGATCTGGAAAACTTCCATGCCGTCCTGCGCCGCCGTGCTGTCGAATTTAAATACACGCCCTGCATCGGCCGTACCCACGGCATCCATGCCGAAGCGACTACCTTTGGCCTGAAGCTGTGCAACTGGATGGCTGAAATTGAACGGGACATCGACCGCATGAAGCATGCCAAAAAGACGATTGCTGTCGGCAAGATTTCCGGCGCCGTCGGCACCTATGCCGATATCGACCCCTTTGTTGAAAAATATGTCTGCGAACATCTGGGTATCGAAGCCTCTCCGATTTCGTCCCAGACGCTGCAGCGTGACCGCCATGCCGAATACGTGACGACCCTGGCTGTCATCGCCAGCTCTATCGACAAGATGGCAACGGAAATCCGTCATCTCCAGCGGACAGAAGTACGGGAAGCAGAAGAATATTTCAGCCCGAAACAGAAGGGCTCTTCCATCATGCCCCACAAGCGCAACCCGATTACGTGTGAACGCATGTGCGGCCTGGCCCGCGTCATCCGCGGCAATGCCCAGGCGGCTCTGGAAGACGTGGCACTCTGGCATGAACGGGATATTTCTCATTCGTCCGTAGAACGGGTCATCCTGCCGGACAGCACCATTGCCCTGGACTACATGCTCCAGACCTTTACCCGCGTCATCGACCGGCTCCTCGTATATCCCGACAAGATGATGAAGGACCTCAATCTGACCGGTGGCCTCATCTACAGCCCGATTATCCTCAATACGCTCGTAGAAAAAGGCGCCGTCCGCGAACAGGCTTATCGCTGGGTACAGCGCAATGCCATGAAGCGCTGGCTCGAAGGAGAAGATTTCCTGGAAAACCTGAAGAAAGACGAAGATGTGAAGAAATATATGACCGATGAAGAAATCGAAGGCTGCTTCGACGTCAACAAGATGCTTAGCCACGTCGATACTATCTTCGCACGGTTCGGCATCTGATCATACCGGCTTTAGACGATACAACATAAGAATGAGGGGGAGCTGCCACAGGATTGATATGCTGGCAGCCCCCTTTTTTTTACGAGATGCCATTGGGCGAACCGGTTAACAGCCTGCGGCCTGCGAACGGCAGTTTCTTCATCAAACATCAAACGTCAAATTGTTTTTCCCGGAGGTACCCTATGTATTACTTTGATAATGCGGCGACGACGGTGCAGAAGCCACAGACCGTCGCCGATGCTGTGTATGATGTGCTCAGCAGTGGCCTGTACGGCAATCCGTCCCGGGGAGCCCATGGCTATTCCCTGCGGGCTTATGAACTGGTGCTGGATGCTAAAGAGCAGGTAAAAGGCCTGTTCCATGCCGGTCCGGATTACGATGTGGCATTTACACACAATTCGACGACAGCTCTCAATCTGGTTCTCAAGGGACTGCTGCGTCCGGGAGACCACGTACTGACGACAATGTGGGAACACAATGCCGTCCTGCGTCCCCTGTACCAGCTGGAAAAGGAGGGCGTCGCCATAGACTTTATTGGCAGTGATGCCCATACAGGACAGCTGCGTTATGAGGAAATGGAGCAGAAAATCCGGCCGGAAACGAAGCTGCTCGTCTGTAATCACGCGTCCAATGTGACTGGCAATGTCCTGGACCTGTCCTGCATAGCGTCGTTTTGTCAGAATCACGGCCTGTTTCTCGTCGTCGATGCGTCCCAGTCGGCTGGCGTCGTGCCCATCGATATGTCAGACGGGACAGTGACGGCCGTCTGCTTTACGGGGCACAAGTCGCTCTATGGCCCGGGAGGGACGGGAGGCGTCTGCATCCGCCGGGATGCCCCGGTCCGGCCGGTCCTGACGGGTGGCGATGGCGTCCATGCCTTCGACCACGACCAGCCCGGCGGTATTCCGGCCATTCTGGAAGCAGGGACGTCCAACGTAGCCGGAATCGCCGGTTTGCGGGCCGGTGTGGCTTATATACGGGACCACTGGCAGCAGCTCCGGCAGAAGCAGGCTGATTTGAACGCCCGGTTCCTGCAGGGGCTGCGAAGTATCCCCGGACTGGTGATTTACGGTGATTTTTCCCGCCCCCGGGTCCCTGTCTTTGCCGTCAATTTCTCCGGTGCCGAGTCGGCCGTAGTCAGTGACATACTCTGGGAGACTTATGGAATCGCCACGCGCCCGGGATTTCACTGTGCACCTCTTCTGCATGAGTCCCTCGGTACGAAACAACAGGGAGCCGTCCGTTTTTCCCTTTCGTCCTTTACGACAGAAGAAGATCTGGAGGCAGCACTTGTCGCCCTCAAAAAGATAAGTGCCCTGCAATGATGAACAAAATGCATATCGTACATTACATGTCTGTTTGAAACGGACACTTGACTATTTAGAGTGGAAATAGTATTGTATAGTACAGGCGTGTGGTATACGTAATGTCCTCATTTCTTGGGAAAGAAGCGGGGAAATATCTGTCCCGGTCCGCCGCCGGGACATATTTTATTGTTGGAGGCGCGAGTATCATGAACGAAACGATTGCATCTGCTCTCAGTAATGAGGAAGCAAAAGACATCCTGACCAAATTTGTCCAGACGAATACGGTGAATCCGCCGGGTAATGAAAAAGCACTGGCTTTGTGGATTGCCGATGAATTTAAAAAGGCCGGTATCGAAGCGGAAGTACGCGATATGGGTGAAGGCCGGGCCAACGTCGTAGCCCGGATCAAAGGCAGCGGCGAACGGAAGGCACTGCTCTTTGACGGTCATCTTGATACGGTTCCGCCGGGAAACTGGACAGAAGATCCCTGGGGCGCCGTCGTCAAAGACGGGAAGCTCTACGGCCTGGGCGCATCGGACATGAAAGGAGGTCTGGCTGCGATGATGCATGTCGTCAAGGCTATCAAAAAATCGGGAGCTGCCCTTAAAGGGGACCTCGTATTTGCCGCTTCCATCGATGAAGAAACGGACAGTCTCGGTGCCTGGGACCTGCTGAAGTCAGGCGGTCTCGACGGCGTCGGTGCCATCGTCATCGGCGAACCGAATTATAATGAAATTACTATCTGCGAAAAGGGGGCCCTCTGGCTGAAAGTGACTACTCATGGCCAGACATCCCATGGTGCGATGCCGGAAAAAGGCGTCAATGCCGTGATTCATATGAATAAATTCCTCGATAAACTGCTCCAGTACCAGTTCCAGTATACGGAAAGCCCCATCCTGGGAAAACCGACCATGAATATTGCGACACTGCACGGCGGCTTCAAGACGAACGTTGTGCCCGACCGCTGTGAACTGACCGTCGATATCCGCACGGTACCCGGCCAGGTACACAAAGATATCATCGCCGATTTCCAGCGCATGTGTGATGAAGTCAAAGCAGAAATACCGGAATTTAAGGCTGATATCGAAGTTTTGAGTGACCGGGCTGCCGTAGAAACTAAAGCCAGTGATGATTTCGTCCGCCTCTGCCGCGATGTGCAGCAGGACGTGACCGGCCGCAATCCCGAACCGAACGGATTCATGTGCTATACCGATGCCGCTGTATTTTTGCCGAACACCCATATTCCGCTCATCGTGTACGGACCGGGGGAACAGCATATGGCTCATCAGCCGGACGAATACATCTGTCTCGACCGACTGTATGAATCGGTACGGTTCTATGCAGAACTGGCGGAAAAATATCTGATTGACTAACGAATACTAAATCTATGGGATAAAGGGGTGCCGGCGAGGGGAGTATGGCGGCATCCCGGCAAGGGGGAGAATTATGGCAAACAGCAATGGTGGCTGGAAACACCGCAATACGGTGGTTATCATTTTATTTATTATATGGGTTACAGCCTATCTGGACCGCATGGTCATGGCTACGGCCATTCCCTATATTTCTGATGAGTTCGGGCTGACACCGGTCGCTATGGGCGGCGTCATGAGTGCCTTTTTCGTAGGCTATGCGCTCTGTCAGATTCCCGGCGGACTTCTGGCGGACCGCTTCGGCGCCCAGAAGGTCATGTTTTCCGGCATTGCCTGGTGGTCTGTGTTTACGGCCATTACGGGCTTTGCCAATAACCTTGTACATATGCTCCTGGTCCGCGTCGCCTTTGGTGTAGGCGAAGGGATTTTCCCGGCCGCGTCGTACCGGACGATTTCCAACTGGTTCCCCGCCAAAGACCGGGGCACGGCGACAGGACTCATGATGTCATCCAACGCCTTCGGGCCGGCACTGGCGCCGCTGTTTGTCGTAGCCATCATGGCGGCATGGGGCTGGCGCATGGTCTTTTATTCACTTTTCATCCCGGGCATCATCATGTGCCTTCTGATCAAGTTCTTCATCCCTGATAATCCGGCCGATAGTAAGGGTATCAGCCAGGCTGAACTGGATGAACTGAAAGAAGATCATACGGAACAGACGGCGCAGGCCAAAATTTCCTTCTGGCAGATCATCAAGGTGCCGGCCGTATGGCGGACCTTTGTCAGCTTCTTCTTTTTTGATATCACCCTCTGGGGATTCTTGTCGTGGCTTCCCAGTTATCTTGTCAAGGCCCGGGGCTTTGAAATGACCAAGATGGGCATTACGGCTTCTATGCCGTTCTTTGCCGGGACAGCCGGCGTCATCCTGTTCTGCTGGCTGTCAGACAAATATTTTACGCACAACCGGAAAATGCCGGTCATCATTACCCAGATTCCCGGCGCGATTTTCCTGTATCTGACCTTTGCCGTACCTGATGCGACCATGGCTATCATTTGCGAAACACTGAGCGGATTTTTCCTCTACGGCGCGTTCGGCGCCCTGATGGCACTGCCCATGAGTTCCATTTCCAGTGAAATCACGGGCCGGGCCATGGGCTTTGTCAATATGGCCGGTCAGATTGCCGGGTTCCTCTCGCCGATTATCATCGGCTATCTGATTCAGCTTGCCGGCGGCAGCTTCGGCACCAGTTTTGCCTGCCTGGTCGGCGCTACCGTCGTGTCTGTTCTGGTGACGATGACCATCAAGGAAGATGCCAATAAAAAAGAAATCCATCAGGAAGCCGTTGCAGAATAACTGCTCCGACAAACGTACAGCCCCTGCAAGTCAGTGAGTATTTACCGGCTTGCAGGGGCTGTTTTGCAGAAGACGATTGCCTTTTTTCTTGTAAGGAGTATAATAAAAATAACATAAAAATAGTTAGGGGAACTAAAAAATTTGGAGGTGATAGAATGGATGATAATCAGCTCGTCGTTTGTGGTGGCTGCAATGCCAAAATAGGGGCCGGCAATCTGGAGCCGCTTCTCCAGGACCTTCCGCGCCGGGAGAGCCCGGATTTGCTCGTCGGGTTTGATGGGTCTGATGATGCGGCAGTGATCCGCCTGCGGGATGACCTGGCCCTCATCCAGACCGTAGACTTTTTCCCGCCTATGGTGACGGACCCGTACGTGTTCGGCCAGATTGGCGCAGCTAATGCCCTGAGCGATGTCTATGCCATGGGCGGCCGGGTTCTGGCGGCGCTCAATATCGTCGCCTTTCCGGAAGAACAGGACTTTGGCATTCTCCGGGACATCCTGCGCGGCGGGGCGGAAAAGGTACAGGAAGCAGGCGGTCTCCTCTCGGGCGGCCATTCCATCCATGACCGGACGGTCAAATACGGTCTGGCCGTGACAGGGACTGTCCATCCCGATCGCATCCTGCACAATGATGCCTGTGTGGCCGGTGACCATCTCATCCTCACCAAGCCTCTGGGCGTCAGTATCCTGACCATTGGCTACAGTGCCGGTGAAATCAGCAAAGAGGGATTTCATCAGGCTGTGGACAGTATGTGCACGCTCAATGCTTATGCCATGGATATCATCCGCGATGCCGGCGGCGTACACAGTTGTACCGACGTGACGGGATTCGGTCTCTGCGGCCATCTCCATGAAATGCTGCACGGGGCTTGTTCGGCCCGTATTGATACGGCCCATCTGCCATACTTTGAAGAGGCCTACTGGGGAGCCGGCCATTTCATCTTTACGGCAGGAGGACAGCGGAACCGCGATTTCCTGCAGGATAAGGTGGTCTTTGAACGTAACGATTTTGCCCTCGAGGAAATCGTTTTCGATCCCCAGACGTCGGGTGGCCTGCTCGTATCCTGCGATGACAGTCAGGCGCCGCTTTTGCTGGCACGCCTTCAGGCCGCCCATATTCCGGCTGCCGATATTGGCGTAGTCACAGAGAAAAAAGAAAAAGAAATCTATATTGTATGAGGAGTGATACCTATGTTTCAGGTAAACGCACTGGGCAAAGCCTGCCCGCTGCCAGTCATTGAGACACGCAAGGCACTGAAAGAACACGATGCCGTACAGACACTGGTCGATAATAAGATTGCTACGGAGAACCTGCAGAAGATGGCCCGGCAGCTGGGCTATTCCTACAGCATGACCGAAGACGGGCCGGCTCACTATACGGTCGTCATTACCAAAGGAGAACAGACGGCAGCTGTACCGGCGCCGGCCGCTCCGTCCCCGGCAGTGAAGGACGATTCCTACATCGTCGTCATCAATTCTCCGACTATGGGGACGGGTGATGAATCCTTTGGCCGGACGTTGCTCAAAAATTTCATCTATACGCTGAAAGAACAGGACGTGCTGCCCGATATGATGATATTCTACAACGGTGGCGTGCCGCTGGTGACGGACACGTCCGATTCCCTGGCTGACCTGAAAGAGCTGGCTGCAGCCGGCGTGCAGATTTATGCCTGTGGGGCCTGCCTCAATTACTACGGCCTGACGGAAAAGGTAGCCGTCGGGGAAATCACCAACCTCTACCGCATCATTGAAATCCTGCGTACGGCGAACCGCGTCGTACGGCCCTGATGGAACGGTACGGCCTGATTCTGTTCCCGGAAACGAGAGAAGCTATGACGGCCGAGAAAGAAGGCCGGGCCCACGGCTTTGCCGTGCGTATCGTGCCTACCCCGGGAAAACTGGTGGCGTCATGCGGCTTTTCCCTGCGCTATGAACTGTCCGGGGAAGAAGTCCTGTACCACTTCCTGCAGGATTTGTCCGTCCGTACCGACGGCTGGTACCACGCCACGCGTCAGGGACTTTCTACGGAGTATGAAAGATGGAAATAGGGACAGATGGGTGCAATATTGTAAAATAAATATTTATACAAAAAAGAACGGCGTTAAAGGTTTTAATTTAACGCCGTTCTGTATAAATTTTAATCGGATTTTAATGTAAATCTAATTTTGTTTTAATAAACTTATTTTTCCGGAGTGAATTTCGTCGTGATAATATGACGGGCAAAGATGACGATGGTTGCAATGAATGCGGCGAAGCCGATGCCATTGGCAATAGTCTGGAAGTCTTTGCCGACCAGTGCCAGCGGATTTTCACTGCCACCGGATGTGACGGAGACGACGATGATCAGAGCGATGATAACGCCTACGAGGCTTTCACCGACAATCAGACCCGATGCAAAGAGGACGCCGCGGTGATTGCAGGCTTCCACATCTTCTTCTTCATGACCGGGGCTGCGGAGTGCTGCGCGCTGACGGAGATAGCGGTGGATGAACCAGCCCATGACAGAGCCGATGACCAGCGGGATTTCCAGAGTCGGCGGCAGATAAATCCCCATACCGATAGCCAGAGGCGGCAGAGCGAGGGATTTCGTATGGCTCTTGAGCAGCATATCTACGATAATAGCAGCGATGCCTACGACGATGCCAAAAATGATGTAATTCCAATCGAGGCTGGCGCTGAAAATGCCCTGTGCAATAGTCGTCATCAGCGTAGCCTGAGGAGCGGCGAGGGCCTGTGACGGGTCCATGCCGGCACGGGGAAGGGCTCCCGTGAATCCATAAGCCTGATAGAGCAGATTTAGTACAGGTGCGATGGCAAAGGCACCGATGACTGAGCCGAGAATCAGGGCCACCTGCTGTTTCCATGGCGTAGCGCCGACGATGTAACCGGTCTTAAGGTCCTGCAGGTTATCGTTGGAAATAGCGGCAATGCTGACGATGACGGCTGTGATGAAGATAGCCAGTGCCGTAGCGAACTGGGTGCCTTCCGGTGTGGCAAAGACGCCGAAGGACGAGCCGATACCGAGGACGACCAGTGAGGAAACGATGATGCCCAAAATGCCGATACCGGAAATCGGGCTGGCCGATGTGCCGATGAGGCCGGCCATATAGCCACAGGCAGCGGCGACAAAGAACCCCATAAGCATGGCGACGAGGATGCCGACGACGATGTAAATAATGGTAACTGTCGTCGGAAGGCCGGCGGCGCTGACGAACGAGTAGAAGGTGACAAACAATCCGGCGAGGATGACGAGAAAGACGATGCCGACTGATTTCGGGGACATATCGATATCCGTGTGATGGAGAATCTGTTTTTCTTCCGTATCGTTGGCACGGATAGCGTTGATGGACATCTTTATGCCGTCAACGACCGGTTTGGCAAGGCGGATCAGCGTCCAGACGGCGGCGATACCAATACAGCCGGCGCCGATGAAACGCACCTTCTGGGCCCAGATAGCCTGGGCAAAGGCGGCGGCACTCTGGCCTTCTGCCGGAGAAATGACTGATGTCAGATAGGGAACGAAGATGACCCAGGCCAGCAATGTACCTGTTAAAATGGCGATACCACTGGCGATGCCAATCAGATAGCCGGCACCCAGAAGAGCCATGGAAAAGCCCATGGGAAGCTGGGTGATTGCCTTGCCAATCTGTATCCAGTGACTGAATTCCGAAGAAGCAATATGCAGTCCGTTGGCACAGAAACTGAAGATACCGGCCATGCTCGTACCGAGAACGATATCTTTCATGCCCGTTTCTGTTTTGCTCGTATCTTCACCGGCAGCTTCTTCACGGCGGATTTCACTGCCGACTTTCAGGATTTCTGCAGCCGCCCGGCCTTCCGGATAGGGAAGATCGCTATTGACGACCATGGCCCGGCGAAGGGGAATGGTGAACAATACGCCCAGCGAACCGCCGCAGGCGCAGAGAAGCAGTGTCTGCCAGAACGGAAATCCCTGCCAGTATCCAAGCATGAGCAGGCCGGGAAGGATAAAGATAATAGCTGATAAAGTGCCCGCGGCAGATGCCTGCGTCTGTACCATGTTATTTTCCAAAATATTGGAGTTTTTGAACATGCGCAGGATTGCCATGGAGATGACTGCCGCCGGAATAGATGACGAAAATGTCAGACCGACTTTGAGCCCCAGGTAGACGTTGGATGCCGTAAAAATAACGGTGATCAGCATGCCAAGGAACATGCCGCGGAATGTTAATTCCGGCAAAGTGGGGTATGTGGCAGTCAGATTCGATTGTTTTTTCATAAATCAGACCTCCCGCAAAAAAATAATTGGCCGTATAACAACTAGCTTATATCACTATAACACAATTTTTATGACCTGTCATTTAATATCAAAATGAGATAAAACAACATATAATCTGGATATATTATCTTCGTTTATAGGTAATTATACGATACGGAAATAACAGTATGGATGTTTCTTTTGTATAAACGTGTTATAATACTCGCGTATGGATATTTCTAGACATAAGGAGGAATTTCCAATGGAAAATGAAAAAATTATTGAAGGCGTTTTGCAGGAATTTGCAGGCCTTGCCAAGCATCCCCGCAAATCAGGCCATGAAAAAGAAGTCAGTGATTATATCGCATCCCGTCTGCGTCAGCTCGGAGCTTCTGTCGTACAGGATGAAGTCAATAACATTATTGCTGATGTACCGGCGACAAAAGGATATGAAGATGTGCCGCTGACGATTATACAGGGCCATATGGACATGGTCTGTGTTGCTAAACCGGGACGTGCCTATGATCCGCTGAAAGACCCTATCACTATTAAACGGGATGGCAGGATTCTCTCCGCTGATGGGACGAGCCTCGGTGCCGACGACGGCATGGCCATTGCTATTTCCCTGTTCCTGATTCAGCAGGATTTCGCACACGGACCGCTGCGTCTCATCTTTACGGTAGACGAAGAAGTGGGCATGACCGGTGCTACTCATCTGGATTCCAAATATGTCCACGATGCCCATTATGTCATCAACTGTGATTCTGAATCGGTCAATGTTATCTGCGTGGCTTCTGCCGGCAGTGTCCATACGTATTTCAGCCGTCCTGTATCCTGGCAGAAGGCGGCCGGGACAGCAGCCCTGAAAATCACGGCATCAGGCTTTATCGGAGGCCACTCCGGTGAAACAATCAATCAGGGTAAGAGCAATGCCATAAAAGCTCTGGCCCTCGTCCTGCAGCGCCTCCATCAGGCCGGTATTTCCTATACCCTGGCTTCGTATGACGGCGGAGATGCGGCCAATGCCATTCCTTCCCAGGCCCAGGCTGTCATCGTTCTGTCTGATGCCGATGCAGACAAGGCATGTCAGCTTACTGCTGAAGGGGAAGCTGCACATAAAGCCGTATATGGGACTGTCGAAACGACACTGTCCCTGAAAGCAGAAAAGACGGATGTACCGGAAAAAACGGTTTCGGAAGCAGACAGCCGTGCTGTCGTACAGCTCCTCAACCTGCTCCACTTTGGTGTCTTTGCTATGAATCAGCACCTGCCGAAACTGCCGGACCTGTCTTCCAATATCGGGACGATCCATATCAGCGATGATACGGTGGATATCCAGTATTTCCCCCGTTCTTCTTCCGATGCCCGCCTGCAGGAACTGCTCCTTTCCCTGCCGGTGTTTGCGGAAGTGACGGGATTTACATTCAAAGCCTCTGAACCGGCTCCGGCATGGTCTGAAAATACGAGCAGTGTCCTGACGCCAGCTATGACGGCTGTTTATGAAAAAGAACTGGGACGGACTCCCCGCATCGAAGCAATGCATGGCGGTCTGGAAACAGGATATTTCTTCGCCATGAATCCGGATCTGGATATTGTGTCTGTCGGACCGACGACGTTTGCCATCCATAGTGCCGATGAATCGGTTGATCTGGAAACGGTGGCTGACATTACGCGTGTCATAGCCGGTACGCTGACAGCTCTCAAAAAATGATTTGGCATTTATCTGGTATATAATTATGTGCCAGATGGATAAACGCCTGTCAATGCCTTTTTTCGGGCATTGGCAGGCGCTTTAGTATAAAGGGGAGCTGTTTTTTATAAAAAAACAGTTCCCCTTTGATTGCTTATACGTTTAACGGGACGTATACTATAGATGTAAACACTATTGCATAACACAATACAAGCGCTGTCCAGTCCGGTATGGGCCGGATATATATGTGTTTATGAACTGACGGGAGACAATCGGCTGATTGTCTCCCGTCGGCTGTTAAAAGAGATATTTTGTATCGTAACTCAGATCCATATACTGGGCCAGAGTTTCGTCATCAAACCCATATTCTTCCGGTTTATTGAACCAGTGGGCAACCCGCAGCTGGAGTTTCTTTTCCGGCGGCAGCGGTTCTTTATATTCGATGCGCAGCTGACGGGCCGCTTCAGAGCGGTCTTCTACGCGCACAAACAATCCTTCATCGAATGTGAGCTCATATACTTTTTTAAAAGCGTGTGGAATCTGGAAGCCGAAGGGGACGAAGTATTTCTGGATAAATCCGTTGGCGATGAGGATGGATCCGGAATAGGGAATGGCCAGTTCCAGGTCGTAGCGCAGGTCGCCGGCAGGAGAATGAAATGGTACCGGTTCCACTCCATCTATCGAAGGCGCCGGCCGGCCATTATTATTCGTGAATAATTTATGCAGAGCCAGGTGCTTGTCTTCCGTAAAGCCAAAAATACAGGCATATCCCCTCAGGCATGATTCATCATAAATAACAGGATGAAGACCATATTGTTCTATGTTAAAAAACTCATCGACGTGTTCTACGGCGACGATGCTGAATTTATATTCGGCAAAATCAAATCCGTCAAAAAATTGGGATCTCATATGACAGCTCCTGTCTTTGAAAAACAGATTTTTCTATATACTCGGTCTATATATTTATATATGTATTATACTATAATACAGTGGCTGAGGGAAACAGAGCTTATTCCTTGAATACGGGTTTATTATTGCGGAACGCAGCAATACGGGCCAGCGATTCTACGCGGTAGCCGAGTGCTTCCAGACGGCCGCGTCCGGGCTGAAATGATTTTTCGATTACAATGCCGATGCCGACGGGGACCGCACCAGCCTGGCTGACTAATTCGGTCAGGCCGATGGCAGCGGCGCCACTTGCCAGAAAGTCGTCAATGATCAGCACGCGTTCGCCGGCATGCAGGTAGGACTTGCTGAGGCTGGCTGTATAGGTTTCTTCTTTGGTGTACGAATAGATAGATGCTGTATATACTGCATCCTGCATGAGAAGAGATTTTTTCTTGCGGGCAAATACGACAGGGATATTTCCCATAGCGACGGCAGCAGCCAGTGCGATGGCTATGCCGGAGGATTCGATAGTGACAATCCGGTCGATGGTGCAGTCAGAAAACCGGCGGGCGAATTCCTGTCCCATTTTCATTACCAGGGATGGGTCAATCTGCTGATTGAGAAAATTATCCACTTTTAAGATCCGGTTGTCGATAATCGTACCATCCTGCAAGATGCGTTTTTTCAATTCTTCCATGAGGGGGCCTCCTAATAGTTATTATATCCAGTCTAATACGATTTATTAGGGAAGTCAACGCCTGATTTCCTGTCATAGGACCTGTCAGAACGGGCGGTCTTCTGCGGTTTTACTGCAATTTTCCGTTTACTTATGAAAGCAAAACGGGTATACTAAAGTTGTGTCACTAATGCTTATATGTCTTTTAAGGAGGTTCATTGAATGCAATCCATTCGACGTTTATATGTTACAAAAAAAGGTCCTTTTGCCCAGGATGCGCAGAGGATGCTCAATGATTTGAAGAAAAACTTGCTTATTTCGGGTCTGACCGATGTCAAGATTTTCAATCGCTATGACGTAGGTGGTTTGGATGATGCAGCCTTTGAAGCGGCCAAGAATATGATTTTTTCGGAACCGCCTGTAGACGCCGTTTACGATACACTGCCGGCCGGCAAAGATGATACGGTACTGGCCATCGAATACCTGCCGGGCCAGTATGACCAGCGTGCTGATTCGGCGATGCAGTGCCTGCAGATGCTCACCATGAACAGTGATAGCGCTGTCCGCACGGCACAGGTCATCGTATTATCGGGCACTCTTTCGGCCGATGACATTGCAGCTATCAAGCATTATTGCATCAATCCCGTAGAAGCCAGAGAAGCATCGCTGGATCCGGTAACGGACCTTTCCATGGCCTGGGAAAAGCCGGCCGATGTCCCCATCATCGATGGTTTCGATACGATGGATGATGCAGCACTCCGGGAATTATCCGCTCGTATGGGACTGGCCATGAGTTTTGATGATCTGAAATTCGTGCAGACCTATTTCCGTGATGAAGAAAAACGGAATCCGACGATTACGGAAATCCGGGTCATTGATACGTACTGGTCGGATCATTGCCGCCATACGACATTCATGACGGAACTGACCGATATTTCCTTTGAAGACGGAACGTATACGGCTCCTATCCAGAGGGCATATGAAGCATATAAAACGACGCGGGAAGAACTGAAACGGAACAAACCGCAGACATTGATGGATATGGCCACCATTGCTGTAAAGGAATTAAAGGCAGCTGGTAAATTACAGAATCTGGATGCCTCCGAAGAAATCAATGCCTGCACCATTATTATCCCCGTCGATGTAGACGGAAAAGAAGAAGAATGGCTTCTTCTCTTTAAAAACGAAACACATAATCATCCGACAGAAATCGAACCGTTCGGCGGTGCCGCTACCTGTCTGGGCGGGTGTATCCGCGATCCCCTGAGCGGCCGGTCCTATGTATACCAGGCTATGCGTGTCACCGGCGCCGGCGATCCCCGGCAGTCGATTAAAGATACCCTGCCAGGAAAGCTCCCGCAGCGCACGCTGACGACAGGCGCTGCCAAAGGCTACAGCTCCTATGGCAACCAGATTGGTCTGGCGACGGGAGAAGTAAAAGAATATTATCATCAGGGATTTATTGCAAAACGTATGGAAATCGGTGCCGTTCTCGGTGCGGCTCCGCGGGCGAATGTTATCCGGGAAGAACCGGTTCCCGGGGATATCATTATCCTGCTGGGCGGCAAAACCGGTCGTGATGGCATGGGCGGCGCGACGGGATCTTCCAAAAAGCATACCGTAGAATCTCTGGAAACCTGCGGCGCTGAAGTCCAGAAGGGCAATGCGCTGACGGAACGGAAAATCCAGCGCCTGTTCCGCCGCCATGAAGTGACGGTCCTCATCAAGCGCTGCAATGACTTCGGCGCCGGCGGTGTGTCTGTCGCCATTGGCGAACTGACCGATGGCCTGGATATCAATCTCGATAAAGTTCCCAAGAAATATGAAGGTCTGGATGGCACGGAACTGGCTATTTCCGAATCGCAGGAACGCATGGCTGTCGTAGTAGCTCCGGAACATGTGGAAGAATTCATGAAATACGCGGCGGAAGAAAATCTGGAAGCGACGATCGTTGCTGTCGCTACGGACACGAAACGGCTGGTCATGCACTGGCGCGATCAGAACGTCGTCAACATCACCCGGGCATTCCTCGATACCAATGGCGTAACACAGAAGCGGAATGCTATTGTCACGGCTCCGGAAGAAAAAGATTTCTTTACAGCCGATCCTGTACGTGATGTCAGAGACGCGTTCTTCAAAACGATGGAAACGCTGAATATCGCATCGGAACAGGGACTGGCCGAACGGTTCGACAGCACCATCGGGTCGCGGACAGTACTCATGCCTTTTGGCGGTAAATATCAGAAGACGCCCGTAGAAGGCATGGTTGCCAAAATTCCTGTCCCGGGCAGCAAAACGACGACTGCCAGCATTTTCACGCACGGATATGATCCGGATATGGCTGTATGGAGCCCGTTCCATGGTGCCTTGTATGCCGTACTCCAATCGGTAGCGAAACTGGTAGCTCTCGGCGGCGACCGCCGTCAGGCTTATCTTACGATGCAGGAATTTTTCCAGAGCCTCGGCACCAATGAAAAAGCCTGGGGGCAGCCGGTCAGCGCACTCCTCGGCGCGTATGTGGCCCAGAAGGAATTGCAGATTGCCGCTATTGGTGGGAAAGACAGCATGAGCGGCACCTTTGAAAACCTGACTGTTCCTCCTACACTGGTATCCTTTGCCATTGTACCGGAAAAGACCAACCATATTATTTCGCCGGAATTCAAGCAGGCCGGCGATGCAGTCCTGCTCTTTGATCTGCCACGGGATGCAGAAGATATGCCTGATTTTGATGTATTCCGCAGTCATTGCGATTTCCTTCATCAGGCCGTCCTCGATGGCAAGGTCCGTGCCATGCATGCTGTTGGACAGGGCGGTGCTGCTGCCGCGCTGGCGCAGATGGCGTTTGGCAACCGCATCGGTCTTGCTGTTGACGATTCGTTCCCTGTGCAGGAACTCTTCAATCTGCGGTATGGATCTATTCTGGTCGAAACCGATGACTCTACAGCCCGCAGCTGGGAAAAAGAAGATCATGTCTGCCGCGTGGGTATGACGACAGACGCAGCGGAAATCGCAGTGGCAGGTACGTCCATCGCTCTGGCTGCTCTGCAGGATGCCTGGGAAGAACCGCTCAGCAAAGTATTTCCGATTAAGAGCGAAAGCTCTTCTGACGATCCTTCACTGCCCCTGTTTACGACCTATGGACCCAAGCGGAGTGAATCCTTTGGTAAACCGCATGTATTCATCCCGGTCTGCCCCGGTACGAACTGCGAATACGATTCTGCCGCTGCCTTTGAACGGGCTGGTGCAACAGCGGAAATCATGGTGCTGCGCAATGAAACGCCACAGGATCTGGCTGAATCGATCGACGAAATGACAAAACGCATTGCCAAAGCGCAGATCATCATGTTTCCTGGCGGTTTCAGTGCTGGCGATGAACCGGAAGGTTCGGGCAAATTTATTGCGACCTTGTTCCGCAGCCCGGCGCTGAAAGAAGCGCTGAATGATCTGCTTTACAAGCGGGACGGGCTGGCACTGGGTGTCTGCAACGGTTTCCAGGCGCTGATCAAACTGGGGCTCCTGCCCTATGGCCGGATCCAGCCTCTGCGTCCGGACAGCCCGACGCTGACGTACAATACGATTGGCCGCCATCTGTCGCGGATGGTTAATACGAAGGTCGTTTCTGTCATGAGCCCGTGGTTCAGCAATATGAAAGCAGGGGATGTCCATACTATCGCGATTTCCCATGGGGAAGGCCGGTTTGTAGCGACACCTCAGCAGATCCGGGAACTGGCTGCGAAAGGACAGATTGCGACACAGTATGTAGACCTCAGCGGCAATGCTTCCAATGACAGTGAATATAATCCGAACCAGTCTATCATGGCTGTCGAAGGGATTACCAGCCCGGACGGCCGTGTCCTTGGCAAGATGGCACATACGGAACGGTTCAGCGGCCCTGATATTTTTGAAAATATTTCGGGTAATAAGCTGCAGCCTCTCTTTAAAGCCGGTGTGGCCTATTTTGAATAATTGAAGAAGGGGGATATCCCATGAAGTGCTCCTGGTTTCATGGGATATCCTTTCTTTTCTCCTTGCTATGGCCGGAAAGCTGTGATATAATAATAAAGCTTGATTGCTTCAAGCTACCCTTGCCCTTTTGAAATGAAGGGCCATAGTCCAGAAGAGGAGGTGATTTCGTGAATAAGTACGAAGTCATGTTTATCGCAAAGCCGCTGGAAGACGCTGAAGTAGATCCGATTGCTGAATTTGTTTCCAATCTGATCAAGAAAAATGGCGGCAATGTCGAAAAGGTTGATCGTTGGGGCAAACGCCACCTGGCATACCCTGTCAAAAAACAAGCTGACGGTAACTACGTACTGATTAACTTTGAAGCTGATCCTGCAGTTATCAAAGAAATCGACCGTGTTATGAAAATCCAGGACGACATCCTGAAACACTTGATCGTCAAGATTGACGAATAACCGGAGGCGCAAAGGTATGAATTCAGTACAGTTGTTAGGCAATTTGGCTCGTGACCCTGAAATCCGTTTTACGAAGACTGGCAAGGCTGTCGCTATGTTTACCGTAGCCTGCACGACCACGTATATTCCATACGGAGCTACGGAACCACGGGAATTCACTGATTTTGTTCCTTGTGTTGCTTGGGGTAATTTGGCAGAAACCTGTGGTAACAACCTGGCTAAAGGCAGCCGTGTCTTTGTCGAAGGCCGTTTCAACACGCGTTCCTATGAAACGCAGGATGGCCAGAAACGGTACAGAACGGAAGTCGTAGCTAATTTTGTGGCACAGACAATGGGATCAGAACGCCAGAATGGCGCAGCATCTTCTTCCTATGGCAGTGCAGCGCCGCAGAGCGCACCGCAGCCCAAACCGGCTGCTCCGGGGACCGGCTTTGACAGCATGGGTTCCAGCACATCTGATGAAGAAATCCCATTCTAATAGTCAAACACATCCCTTAATTATGTTTTAAAGGGAGGATATATAATGAGAAGAGATCGCTCGAGAAAACCGAGAAGAAAAGTATGCAGCTTCTGCGTCGATCATGCTGAACAGATCGATTACAAAGACGTTGCAAAACTCCGCCGTTTTACGACCGAACGTGGCAAAATCCTGCCGCGCCGTATCTCCGGCGTTTGCGCTAAACATCAGCGCAAACTGACGGTTGCTATCAAACGGGCCAGAGCTATCGCTCTGCTTCCGTATACGGCAGACTAATCTGACAATAAAAAGAGGATGTAACAAAGGGGCTGTAAAACCTGTTTGTTACATCCTCTTTTCTATTGTCACGTGGCCACATCTATCTGGCAGAGACCAGATGAGATGCGGCCCCGTTTTTTGTGTTTTTCATCCTTTGTGGGGCAGCAGATGGACCAGTGGCAGGCTGGAAGGGGGCGCTGCCGGAACACAGACATTCAGGAAGGACGGTATGATTTCCAGTTCCAGCGGAAAGTCAGGCCCTTTATCTCCATCCATATTGGTTGTAAGTGAGCCATCAATGAGCGTTATTTTCAGGTGCGTCGTCGTAGAAAGACTCATATATTCCGAACTCAGGGGCGAACCGGCGAGAAATTCCGGTATGGCCTTGATCATATCGAGATAGCTGCAATCTTTAAAGACACCGACCCAGAGCTTGCCATCATCCACCTGGGCGGCTGGTGCGAGATTGCGAAAACTCCCGACGGAATTGGTCAGCATGATGACAATGAGCGGAGAGCGGTGGATGTAGACTCCTTCATCGTTTTCTATCTTAAACAGATAGGTTTCGTGATTTTGCAGGGCTTTCAGACCGGTCAGGAAATAGGCAAGGGGGCCCAGCCGTGTTTTTTGTTCGATTGATACGTGACTGACTGCTTCGGGCATGAACCCTGCGGCAATGGTGTTGACAAAATAACGGTCATTGGCCCGGGCGATATCTACGCGCTGGATATGGGCATCTTTGAGTCCGGCGATGGCTGCTTCCGGATGCAGCGGCATGGAAAGGGCCCGTCCCAGGTCATTGACCGTACCCAGCGGAATAAATCCGAAGGTAATACTGCTTCGTCCGGCGAGGGCCAGCCCGTTGACGGTTTCATTCAGCGTGCCGTCGCCGCCCATGCAGAAGACAGCATCAAATTTGGTCAGGGAGGCTTCGCGGGCCCAGTCTGTCGCATCGCCGGGACCTGTCGTGATACGCATTTCTACCTCATCGTACATGGTATCCAGTTGTTTTTTTAGCGGTTCTTTAAAATACTTGGCCCGTTCACGGCCGGCTGTCGGATTGACGATTAACAAACACCGACTCACGGTGATTCCTCCTTTTACAGCAGGACAGACAGATCTGTCGCAGAAAGTTACATATACATTATTATAGACAGAAAACGGTTTTTCGGGAAGAGCCGGGGAAGTTTTTTTAGAGCGGAATTTTACTTGTTCTATACAAAAAGCAGTCTGGTTTTACTGACCCGTAGGAAGGAATGTGATATGATAATCGTAGGTATAAGGAAAGGACGTGTTGATATGGAAAGAATGTGGGACAGTCAGGTATATCCGTACCCTTCGCGACGGGAAGTCATCTATGCCCGCCGTGGCATGGTCTGTACGTCACAGACACTGGCGGCACAGGCAGGCCTGGATATGCTGAAGATGGGCGGCAATGCCGTCGATGCGGCGCTGGCGACGGCTATAGCGCTGACCGTACTGGAACCGACCAGCAATGGCCTGGGAAGCGATGCCTTTGCGCTCATATGGATGAAGGGGAACCTGTATGGCTTCAATGGCAGTGGCTGGTCTCCGCAGAAACTGACCTGGGAAGTGCTGCATGAAAAGGGGATGACGGAGGTTCCCCTCCGCGGCTGGACACCGGTCATGGTACCGGGGGCGCCCGCGGCATGGGCAGAAATACATAGCCGCTTTGGCCGGCTGCCCTTTGAAGAACTGTTCAAACCGGCCATTTCCTATGCAGAGGACGGCTATGCTGTCATGCCTAATCTGGCGGTCATGCTGAAAGAAGGGTATGAAAGCTTTGCTCCGTACCGTCATGAACCAGCTTTCAAGGGATTGTTCGATACCTTTTATGCCGGTGATGTCATTCCCGCTGCCGGGGATATCCTGCGGCTGCCACAGCAGGCACGGTCGCTGCGCCTGCTGGCAAAAAGCCGGTGCCGTGATTTATATGAAGGAGAGATTGCCGCAGCCATAGATGACTGGTCGAAAAAGACTGGCGGGTACCTGCGCAAAGAAGATCTGATGGATTACAGTCCTCAATGGGTCCAGCCGATTCATACGAATTACAGGGGTTATGATGTCTGGGAAATTCCGCCCAATGGGCATGGCCTGGTCGTGCTCATGGCGCTGAATATTGCCAGCGGTTTTTCCTTTGCCGGACGGGATACGGTTGAAACGTTCCATCGCCAGATTGAATCGATGAAGCTGGCCTTTGTTGACGGCCGTGAATACATAGCCGATCCCCGCTTTATGCGGACTTCTGTCGAAGACTGGCTTTCTGAATCCTATGCGGCACGGCGGCGGTCTGAAATCGGGGATATGGCATTGATGCCCAGGCCGGTCAGCCCCAATAATGGCGGGACGGTCTATCTTTGTTCGGCTGATGGCGAAGGCAATATGGTATCGTATATCCAAAGTAATTATACGGGATTTGGCTCAGGTATTGTCATCCCTGGATACGGTGTGGCACTCAGCGACCGTGGCAATAATTTCAGTATGGATCCACGTAGTGATAATTGTGTCGGGCCGCGGAAAAAATCCTATCATACGATTATTCCCGGTTTTCTGTCCCGGAATGGACAGGCTATTGGTCCTTTCGGCGTCATGGGAGCTTTTATGCAGCCCCAGGGACAGTTCCAGGTACTGATGAATACCATCGATTTCCACCTGAATCCCCAGGCGGCTCTCGATGCGCCGCGCTGGCAGTGGGTAGGTGGCAAACGCATCGAAGTAGAAGCCGGTGTGCCGAAAGCCATTGTAGAAGGATTACGCCGTAAAGGTCATGATGTAGTGGTAAAGGCGGATCTCATTCCCTATGGCCGGGGACAGATTATCTGGCGCAATGAACAGGGCGTTCTTTCCGGTGCGACAGAACCGCGGGCAGATGGTACGGTGGCGGCATGGTAAGGCTATAAACAGAAGGCCGTGATGGGTCCTGACCTATTCTTTTTTGGCACGTCGTAATACCAACTTAGAATTGACATTTTACCATTGCAATTCTATAATGAGAATATACAGGACGTATATACACAACAGGTCTTATATACAAACAGGACGGCGTACTATGAAGTCTGGTCTGTAGTGGTTGTCCTGCTTGTATGATATATTTTTGAACCAAAAAGGGAGGTTTCATTTTCATGATTAATGCAATGATTATCGATGAAAAAGACAACGTTGCTGTCGTCATCGAACCGGTAAAGAAAGGCGATACGGTTTCTTATGTTGATAAAAATAAGAAGACCATTTCGTTTACTGCCGTCGAAGATGTCCAGATTTATCACAAAATCGCCATCAAAGATATTCCTGCTGATGCACCTATCGTTAAATATGGTGAACATATCGGCCATGCCGCACGGGATATCAAACAAGGCGAACATGTACATGAACATAATGTCAAATCAGTCCGTGAAAATTTGGGCTAAGAGGAGGAAATCATAATGAAATTTTGGGGTTATAAACGTCCCGATGGACGCGTAGGTATCCGTAACTATGTATTAATTCTGCCGGCCAGTGTCTGTGCTTCTGATACGACCCGGATCGTTGCCTCCCAGGTCAATGGCGCCGTTACGTTCAACAACCAGAATGGCTGTTCCCAGGTACCGCCTGATCAGCAGTTCACTATGGACGTAGAAGCCGGCTATGCTGCCAACCCGAACGTATACGGTACAGTTGTCGTTTCTCTGGGCTGCGAAAACTGTCAGATGGACCTGGTAGTAAAAGCTATCCAGGAACGGACGAATAAACCGCTCAAACAGGTCATCATCCAGGAAGAAGGCGGCACGCTGAAAGCCATCGATAAAGCCGTCCGCTATGCCAAGGAAATGGTACAGGAAGCCAGCATGATGCGCCGTGAAGAATGCGATATGAGCAAACTCATCGTCGGCACAGAATGCGGTGGTTCCGACCCGACATCGGGCCTGGCTGCCAATCCGACCATCGGTGAACTGAGCGACCGTCTCGTAGACCTCGGTGCTACGTCTATCCTGAGCGAAACGACGGAATTCATCGGTGCTGAACATATCCTCGCCCGCCGTGGTAAAGATGAAAAAGTAAAAGAACAGATTCTCGGCATCGTACATCGTTATGAACATGCCCTGCAGCTTGTCGGCGAAGAAGTACGCGAAGGCAATCCGAGCCCGGGCAATAAAGCCGGTGGTCTGACGACGCTGGAAGAAAAATCCCTGGGTTGCATCCATAAAGGCGGCCATCGTACGATTCAGGCCGTATATGACTATGGCAAACAAATCGATACGACAGGCCTCGTCATCATGGATACTCCGGGGAATGACCCCTCTTCTGTAGCCGGCATGGTAGCTGGCGGCTGCCAGGTAGTCGTATTCTCTACGGGCCGTGGCACACCGACAGGCAATCCTCTCGTACCGGTCATCAAGATTACAGGCAATAAACTGACATTCCAGAAAATGGAAGACAATATCGACTACGATGCCAGCCCGGTTATCTATGGCAAAAAGACCATGGGTGAACAGGGCGATGAACTCCTGGCTATGACTATGGAAGTCGTCAATGGCAAACAGTCCAAAGCAGAATCTCTGGGCTATACAGAAATGGCCATTGCCCGTGTCTGCAACTACGTTTAATCGTTATGGCATACAGGCGCAGCGGCTTTGGCAGTACGCCTGTATGCGTTAAAATCCTAAATTTTATGTTCCCAGGAGGAGTTTTGTCGCATGAGCAAATTCAAAGAACGTTTAAAAAATGGTGAAAAGCTCTTTGGGCCTTTTATCAACATGAACTATCCTGCTGTTGTAGAAGTAGCCGGTATGGCTGGCTTTGACTTCTGCATCATTGATAATGAACACGGTGAAATTCCCGTTGAAGGGACACTGGATATGATCCGCGCCTGCAAACTCGCTGGCATTCCCTCGATTGTCCGCGTATATGAAGGCAATCCGGAACTCATTGACAAGGCATTGGATCTCGGTGCCGATGGCGTGCAGATTCCGAACATTGGATCCAAAGAAGCGGCTGAAATCGCTGTCAGTGCTGCCAAATTTGCGCCGGAAGGAAGCCGTGGCTGCAACCGGTATGTCCGTGCTGGTAAATATGGTTCTATTGACAAAGCGGATTTCTTTGGTAAAGCGAATGACGAAACGGCTGTCATCCTTCAGGTTGAAGGTCAGGATGGCGTACAGGCTCTGCCCGATATTCTGAAAGTCAAAGGCTTTGATGTACTGTTTGTCGGCCCCTATGATTTATCTGCTTCTCTGGGGATTCCGGGACAGGTCAATCATCCGAAAGTCATTGCACAGATGGAAGAAATTATGCGTCAGGCTAAGGAAGTCGGTGTAGCCGTCGGGTTCTTCTGCGATGATGTGGCAACGGCTGTAGAATGGAAAAACCGCGGCGTTCAGTATGTTTCCTTCTCTTCCGATATTGGACAGCTCTATGAACGCTTCAAAGAAGCAGCTGATGGATTTGCTAAAGGCTGATTAGTTAAAACGTGCGGTAAAGAAAGGCACTGATATGTGCTTTTCTTTATCGTAAACTTTGTGAAATTTAGCACATTAAAGGAGTCGATTCACCTATGATGACAGGTAAGGAATATAAAGAAAGCTTGCGGAAACGCAATATCATCGTATACCTTCAGGGCAAACAGATTCCGGCCAAAGAATTGCCGGACCATCCCTTCATCCGTGGCCATGTCAATTCCGCTTCCGTAACGTATGACCTGGCCTTTGACCCGGCATATGAAAACCTGATGACGGCTACGTCCCATTTGACAGGCAAAAAAATCAACCGGTTCACCCACATCCATCAGAGCGTGGAAGACCTGGTCAAAAAAGTCAAGATGCTGCGCATGCTCTCCCTTAAAACTGGGACGTGCTATCAGCGCTGCGTCGGCTTTGATGCCATGAACGCCACCTATGGCACGACCTATGAAATGGACCAGAAATACGGCACGCACTATCATGAACGCTTCAAGAAATTCCTCGAATACATCCAGGATACGGACTTCATGGTAGCCGGTGCCATGACCGACCCGAAAGGTGACCGCAGCAAACGGCCGAGCCAGCAGAGCGACCCGGATCTCTTCGTCCACGTCGTAGAAAAGAATGACAAGGGCATCGTCATCCGCGGTGCCAAGGCCCATATGACGGGGATGGTCAACAGCCATGAAATGCTGATCATGCCGACCATGAGCCTGAAACCGGAAGATAAAGACTATGCTGTCTGCTGTGCCCTGCCGGTCGATGCACCGGGGGTACTGCACATCTTCGGGCGCCAGAGCAATGATGGCCGTAAACTGGAAGGAGATATCGATCAGGGCAATGCCAAGTACGGTATCGTCGGCGGTGAATGCCTGACGGTCCTGAATGATGTCTTCGTACCGTGGGAACGGGTCTTCATGTGCGGGGAAACGGACTTTGCCGGCATGCTGGTAACACGGTTTGCCAGCTACCACCGCCAGAACTACGGCGGCTGTAAGGGCGGCGTATCGGATATCGTCATCGGTGCGGCAGCAGCTATTGCCGACATGAACGGCTATGCCAAGGCCAGCCACATCAAATCGAAGATCAATGAAATGATTCATCTGACGGAAACACTGTATGCGTGCTCCATCGCCTGCTCGGCCGAAGGGGTACAGCTGCCGAGCGGCCAGTATTTCGTCAACATGCTGCTGGCGAACGTAAGCAAGCACAACGTCACGCGGTATATCTATGAAATCGACCGACTGGCACATGACATTGCCGGCGGGTTCATTGCGACGCTTCCGAGCCAGGCAGACCTGGAAAGCCCGGAAGTCGGCAAATACGTAGAAAAATACTTCAAAGGCGTCGATGGCGTATCGACGGCAGACCGCATGCGGGTAGCCCGTCTGATCGAAGTCATGACAGGAGGCACGGCATTGGCAGAAAGTATGCACGGTGCCGGCAGCCCGCAGGCCCAGGAAGTTATGTATTCCAAACTGGCAAATCTGGAAGCGAAGAAGAAAGCAGCGCTCAAGATTGCCGGTGTGAAAGTAGAAGACTGACTCTTGTAGTATATATAGATACAGTCAGTCTGTATGACAGCATTGCATTTTACCTGAAGGTGGGAGGTCCTTATGGCCTATAACAGCTCATTAATCAAAGGAATGGCCCTGCTGGACTGCTATCATGGCGATACAGATGAGTACGGCATCGGTGATTTCAGTCAATTGACCGGCCAGCCGGAAAGCACGATTCAACGGCTCGTCAATACACTGGAGTTTATCGGAGTCATTTTTCAAAATCCAAACAATAAAAAATACCGCCTCTCTCTGCGTATTCTTCGCTCACTGACATCGGCACGGTATGCACCGCAGTGGCTGGACGCTGCGAAAAAAGAACTGACCCGTCTTCAGAAAGAAACACATGAAACTGTCAATCTGGGAATCCGGATGGGCGGTGAACTGGAATATATCGCCAAAGTCGATACAGACCAGCTGCTGCGTCCCAATTTCATCTTAGGAAAACGGTATCCTCTGTATTGCACGGGGCTGGGGCGGTGTCTGTTGTCATATCTGCCGCGGGAAGATATCCGGGAACTTCTGCCGGAAACGTTCACGGCGGGTACGGACCGGGCACAGCCGGACTTCGAACATCTCTACAATACGGTTCTTCAGACCCGCAGACAAGGATATTACCTGGATGATGAAGAATTCAGCCTTGGGTTATACTGCGTGGCAGCGCCTGTTTTTGCCTACCCCGGCAAAGTAGCGGCTGCTGTTAGTGTCAGTGTGCCCAAGGCCCGGATTACTCCGGATATTGTACAACATATTTTACAATGTACACTGGCTGCAACGAAGCGTATTTCTCACTCTTATGCACAGATTTTGTGTTCATAATGAATTGAACTGATATCAGGGAGGGATAGATATGGTAGCAACGAAAATGTATGAATTGGGAGCCAAAGCCAACCTGATTCGTACACTATACATGTTCGGCCTGCAGCAGGCTGAAAAAGTAGGGGAAGAAAATGTATTTGATTACAGTATCGGCAACCCGTCGGTACCGCCACCGCAGGCTGTATCCGATGCCATTGTCGAACTGGCGACGAAGTATTCTCCTATGGAAATCAACAGCTATACCCCGGCTATGGGCCTTCCCAAAGTACGTCAGGGGCTGGCTGATTATATGAATCAGACTTATGGGGCTGATCTTAAGGCAGATAATTTCTATCTTACCTGTGGTGCCAGCGCATCATTGGCCATTATCATGAAAGCGCTGATTGAACAGGACGGAGACGAAGTCATTATCATCGCGCCTTATTATCCGGAATACAAGACATTCGTTACGGTTCCGGGAGGAAAGGCTGTCATCGTGCCGCCAGACACGAAACATTTCCAGCTCGATATGGAAAAACTGGCAGCGGCTATCACGCCGCGGACGAAAGCAGTCCTGATTAATTCGCCGAACAATCCGTCTGGGATGGTATATTCGGCAGAAACGCTGACGAAATTAGGGAATCTTCTGCGGGAAAAATCACAGGAACTGGGCCATCCCATTTATCTGATTTCCGATGAACCGTACCGGGAAATTGTTTATGACAACATCCCTATCCTCTATGTACCAAAGTTCTATAAAGATACGATTATCCTTTATTCGTACAGCAAATCTTTATCGCTTCCTGGCAACCGTGCCGGCTATATCCTGGTGCCGGAAGGCGTGGAAGATGGAAAAGCTGTCTATACGGCCGTCATTGGGGCAGGTCGTGCCCTGGGGTTTGTCAACATGCCTAATCTCTATCAGCATGTCATTCTGAAATGCATGGGCATGACTTCTGATTTTGGCGTCTATGATCAGAACCGGAAGACACTGTACAACAATCTCAGTGAAATGGGTTTTGACTGCGTATATCCCAGCGGAGCTTTCTACTTATTCATAAAAGCGCCCGATGGCGATGACATGCAGCTCATGGAAAACGGCAAGAAAATCAACCTGCTCCTCGTACCGGGGACGGGATTCGGCTGCCCGGGATATGCCCGCATTTCGTACTGCAAACAGCCGGACATGATCGAACGGTCCCTGCCGGCTTTCCAGAAACTCCGCGATATGTACAAATAATATTATATACAAATCAACTACCCTTTTCTCTTTATAGAAAACCGTTACAACATGGCTTGTACCCTGTGTTGTAATGGTTTTTTTTACGTAAGTCGTTGTTTGCTATGTAAATACGGTATAATAAATGGCTGTAACAGACGTGAGGAAAACTCATTCTGTTACAGCCCCTTTTCTATACGTATAAAAAAAGGTATACTTTTCGTGAGTGACAGAAGTGACGGAAAAACAAGATTATTCTAAGCCGGGATATCGGTGGGGAGGAGCTTTGGGATACATGATGCATTCTGTTTTGTTTATTGCGCCTTTTGAAGAGCTGACAAAGACTGCGAAGCGGGTGATGCACAACAGGAATCTGGATATAGAAATAGTTACGGCTTCAAATGAAAAGGCTGTGCAGATTGCCAAGAGCCGGCCGGATAAGACGATACTGATCAGCCGCGGAGGCACGGCCAATGATCTGAAACGGTTGCCAGAACGTACGGTTGTAGAAATTACGACGACATTCAGTGATATCCTGGAAGAAATTCAGGATGCCGTTTTTGCCGGATATACGCAGATTGGCATTGTGACCAATAATAATATCATTGACAATACAGTAAAAGATTTTGCGTTCCAGAATATAAAAATATGGCTCCGTCCCTGCAAGACGTATATCGAAATCCGCCATATGGTGGAGAAGGTATGTGGCGAAGGGGCGGACTATATCATAGGTTGTCATCAGGCAGTGAAAAAAGCGCAGGAACTGCATGCTGACCACGCCTATATCCGGTCGGGCCGTATTGCCGTGGAACGGGCACTCGATGAAGCCCTGCGGATTGAACGGATGCGCGGATTGACGAATTTTCAGATGGAACGGCTCAATGCCGTTATCAATACGGTGCGGGAAGGCATCGTAATTTTTTCCGGGGACCATCAGCCGGTGTATTTTAATACGACGGCCCAACAGATTCTGGAACGGGAACATAAACAGGACTGGTATAAAGTCCTTTCCTGTTTTATCAGGAAAGAGGAGAAAGAAACTGTTGCAGTTCTGGGAAGCAGCAGAATTCTGATTAAACGCATCCCGCTGCAGATGAATCATCATGCCAATGACGTCTTTGTCATTCAGGAAGTACGGGAAATTGAAAAACAGGAACGGCGTATCCGCTTGTCGTCGCGACAAAGCGGTTTTTATGCTAAAACCCGGTTTTCTGATATTTTTACCACTTCTTCGGAAATGAAACATCTGCTGGAACGGGCAGAAAAATTTGCCCGGACCCGTTCCAATATTCTTATCTATGGAGCTACGGGTACGGGAAAAGAGGGACTGGCTCAGAGTATCCATAATGCAAGTCCCCGGTCAGCGCATCCGTTCGTATCGGTGAATTGTGCTTCCCTGCCGGAAGATCTCATAGAAAGTGAGCTTTTCGGCTATGCCGAAGGGGCTTTTACCGGAGCCAGGCACTCCGGCAAACCAGGACTTTTTGAAATGGCTCATAAGGGAACTATTTTTCTGGATGAGATAGGAGAACTGCCCCTGGATGTGCAGGGAAGGTTGTTGCGTGTATTGCAGGAACGGGAAGTGATGCGGATCGGGGATGACCGGATCATCCCGCTGGATATACGTGTAATCTGTGCGACAAACCGGAATTTGAAAGAACTGGCCCGGCATGGGAAGTTCCGGTTCGATTTGTACTATCGTATCAATGTCCTGCGTCTCAGCCTGCCGTCCCTGAAAGAACGGTCTGAAGATATATGGCCGCTTTTTCAGCAATATTTCAGGAAGTACAGTGGAAGCGGGGGAATGATACATATAACGGACCGCGCCAGACAGAGGCTGCAGGACTATGATTGGCCGGGAAACATAAGAGAGTTGAAAAATGTAGCAGAAGTGCTGGCGTTTGAAGAGGAAACGATAACGGAAAAACGTGTTGCGGCTATTTTGGAAGAAGATGATCTGCCTCAATCTGATGCAGATGATGCAGTCATTGCCGTGCCGGATCATGTCACACTGAAAGAAGCGGAGAAAATTTTTGCGTCATCGCTGTTGCAGCGTAAGTCGCAGGCGGAGGTGTGCCGGCAATTGGGCATCAGCCGGATTACATTATGGCGAAAGTTACATGATGTTTCAGAAAAGAAATAGTTATGTACAAATTTGAAACGTACAATGAATCCATGCAGGATCATTACATGGTTCAGGGCAGGCCCATATGAGTCTGTCCTGATTTTTTTTTCTGTATGGAACAGGAGAATATAGGGCATGATGGAGAGGGAATGCCCCTTTTGTGGATGAATGGTATATAAAGATCTTTTGTTGGCATGGATATTACTTGCATTATTGTGAAACTATTGTCATAAAATTGTTATTGCTATTTTATACGAGAAAGGAAGTCAGAATAATGAAAACAATCATTGTAAATCAGCCTGGAGATGTACAAGTCATTGAACGGGACATGCCTGTCCGCAAGCCGGGAGAAGCCTTGCTGAAGGTGTTGTATGGAGGCATTTGTGGAAGTGATCTTGGCACATACAGAGGAACCTTTGCCTATGCAGACTATCCACGCATTCCTGGCCACGAATTTTCTGCTGAAATTGTTGAAATCGACGATAATCCCCAGGGATTGAAACCCGGTATGGTCGTCACGGCCAATCCCTATTTTAATTGTGGACATTGTTATTCCTGCGAAAGAGGTCTGCTCAATTGCTGTGAACACAATGAAACATTAGGTTGTCAGCGGGACGGTGTCTTTTCTGAATACGTCACACTTCCTGTGGAACGGCTATATGATGGCAAAGGCCTGCCGGCTAAAACACTGGCAGTCATCGAACCGTTCTGCATCAGCTACCATGGTGTCAGCCGGGCTGGCATAAAACCGGGAAATAAAGTTCTCATCGTCGGTGCCGGGACAATTGGTACTCTGGCATCCATTGCGGCCAAATCGAAAGGTGCTGAAGTTTATATTTGTGATCTGGCACGGGAAAAAGTAGACTATGCCGT
>ERZ791626.344-NODE-344-length-54811-cov-46.430199_pt1 | contig 54811 bp, 90 predicted proteins | sample MGYA00510266_ERZ791626 | MGnify/ENA primary metagenome ERZ791626 (study PRJEB30046, sample SAMN00715208) | human gut metagenome | study: EMG produced TPA metagenomics assembly of the A metagenome-wide association study of gut microbiota in type 2...
AACACAATATATTGTGTTCGCTGGGTCTATTTATTTGATTTCACCACTTGACAAGGTTTATAATGTACGCAGGAAGTTTTGCAGCTTCCCTTAAAGGAATAGCTTACACGCGGGGTTTTGTCATTTTTACTCGCGTGCGTGTCAACAAGCATATTCCTCCTTTCACCGGTGGAGGTTTTCTCACTCTTTCACCTTCACCGGACTTTATATGTTGCGTTTCCAATTGTTTGGGGAATGCCAGCCTGTCTCCCCCACGGCTGGCAAGCAACGGTTCGATTCCGTTACGCAGCACAACCAACTACCTAGCTTTGCATGGACTTATTCTCCAAAACCTCCACCGCTATTCCCGGCTCTCAATGTAATGTTTAGGCATGACATTGCAAAGAGCAGCGGTTAACCAATCAAGCCGGGTTTCTATGTTGCATTAGCTCAGTCAGGCTAGAGCATCCGGCTCATATCCGGGCATACATTGGTTCAAATCCATTATGCAGCACCAAAATTGCAGCCGACCTGTTTACGTCTGTCCGACAACTGAATGTAAAGGCTGCAATGGCTTTCTCCGGGCGGAGAATAGCACGACCGGAAGTGCGAACAGTTTCCCGGTGGCTTCTGACGGGTCTGTGCCAAACAGCCTGTTTCCAGAAATCCAACGAAAGGAGCGCTCATGCTAGTTAGAATCTGCTGTCCTTGTATCAGGCAAAACCCAATTTATAAAAACGTCCGCTGTAATCGCTATCTTGGCGAAGTAGACGGACGATACCATTTTAAGTGCGACAGATGCAAGGGCGTTATCGAAGGGGACACAAAGGAAGGATGGGTGAAAATCATCCATCCACCGGAAAAATGATGGAACGATGTTTGGCAAGAAGTTCAAAAAAGAAAAATTGAACGAATACCCATGTGATATTTACTTAAAAAATGCGCTACGCCTTATTCGTGCAAGAGATTTTGATTCTGCATATAGCGAAATCTGCTTTGCAATTATCAAGAGCGGCGGTTCATTAGAAGGCGATAACGCAAAATATTTTAAGAAGTTGCATAATTGAATAGCTTTTGAAGCGCAGTTTTGGCGCAGTGAGATAGACCTTAACAGGTTTGTCTTGCTGCGCTTTTTATTTTGCCGGAAAGGAGGAACACATGGCTGAGTATCAGATGGTCGTTGGCGGATTTTTGAATAATCCGCTGACCGGACGCAGACCGATTGAAACGCCGGATACGGAAATCAATCAGACGAACGTGCTGAAAGTGGTTATGGGCAAGGCAGAGCCTATTCATCTGCTGAACAAGAACGAGATCCGCTTTCTGCACAACTACTACTTGGGTAGCCAGCCTGTCCTCGAACGCACGAAGGAATACCACGCTGAAATCACGAACCGCATTGTAGAGAACCACGCCAATGAATGCGTGGGCTTCTACACAGGTTATATGAGTGGCACACCGTGCTCTTATGTGCGGTCTGAAACTGCAACAGGTGACGGTGAGGAAATCGCCCGGCTGTCCAACGCCTTGCAGTATGAGGGCAAGGACGCGCTTGATCGGCGGCTCTGGCAGTGGATGTTGGAGTGCGGACAGGCATACCGCATTGTTCTTCCTGACAAGGGGTACAACGGCAACTACCCGGACGAAACGCCCCTGCTGGTGGATGTTCCCGACCCGGACATGGCGTATGTGATTTGCAACTCCGGCATCGGCCACAAGCCAATCGCTAACGTTCTGCACATCCCACGCAATTATCAGAACGACTTGAACGACCTGATTTGCGTGTATACACCAAACCAGTACTTTGAAATCGACAACGGCAAGGTCACAAAATCGGAGAATCATTCTCTTGGAATGCTGCCGATGGTCGAATACAAGCTCAACCCGGAGCGCATGGGTTTGTTTGAACCGGCTATCCCTGTGCTGGATGCCATCAACGACCTTGAAAGCAACCGTTTGGACGGTGTGGCACAGTTCATCCAGTCCATCATGGTGTTTACAAACTGCCTTGTGGACAAGAATGCGCTTGACCAAGTGAAGGAACTTGGTGCAATGTGCCTGAAATCTACTTCTGGTCTGCCCGCCTCCGTTTCGCAGATTGCAAACGAGCTTGACCAGCAACAGAGCCAGACCTTGCTTGATTCCATGTTGAACGTGTACCGCAGCCTGACTGCCATGCCTAGTGCAACTGGCAGCGAGAACGCAACGTCCGACAACGTGGGCGCAGTTATCGTCCGCAACGGCTGGAATCACACCGAAGCAAGGGCACAGCAGTACGAGAATATGTTCAAGTTTTCGGAGCGCCAGAGCCTGTCTGTAATGTTAAAAATCTTGCGTGATACGGCTGGTTCTAAGCTGATGGCAAGTGACATCAACATCAAACTGCCACGCCGTCAGTACGATAACCAGCAGAGCAAGGTTCAGATTTTCGCACAGATGATTCAGCAGCCAATTGACCCGCAGCTGGCGTTTACAACGCCCGGTCTGTTCCCTGACCCGCAGGCTGCTTATGAAATGAGCAAGCCCTTCCTGATTGCCGCTGGCAAGCTGGGCGAGGACGGGAAAGCACCAAAGCCGCAGGAACAGCCTAAACAGGATGCTACCGACACAAATGCTGGGAACATGGTTGATAAACAGCCAAACAATGCGGATAGAGAAAAAGATAATGCGTGATTTTTGGAAACAGTTGTTTTGCAAACATGACTATACGCTTTCTCGTTGGCATTGGACGCACGGCATCAACGGAAACGAACCACGCGAAATGGAGTGTGAGTATATCTGCACGAAATGCGGGAAATTCAAATGGACACACCCTGACCGGAATTCGGCACGAGAAAAATCTATTTTGGATAGTGGCATTGAGCCGTACAAAAGAATTTACCCAAAAGAATAAAGAATCACCCCGAATTTTCGGGCTGATATATTCCGGCAGGGAAGTCGGGATACAAATTTCGCAGCGTTGCAGGGAAGCAACGGTAAAAAAACGCAGGAGGAAATTAACGATATGAAACTCAATGTGTTGCTTGGTGATGCCTACAAAGAGGGCATGACCGCCGATGAAATCATTTCTGCGCTTGAAAAGGTTGCAGACCCTAACGCAGAGGTGGAGAAGCTACGCAACGCCGTGACGAAAGCCAACGGCGAAGCTGCTGAGTACAAGAAGCAGCTCAAAGCAAAGCGTACTGATGACGAGAATGCTGCGCAGGAACAGGCTGACAGGCTGGCAGAGATGCAGAAGCAGATTGAAGCCCTGACTGCCGACAAAGAGAACCTTGTCAAGGAAAAGACCCTTGCATCTTACCGTGAGAAGTTCGTTGCACAGGGTTATGACGCTGAACTTGCCAACAAAGCTGCATCTGCACTGGCTGACGGTGACATGGACAAAGTGTTTAAGTTCCAGTCGGAGTTTATGACCGCCCATGATACCGCATACAAGGCTTCTCTGCTGAAGGATATGCCCACGCCCCCTGGTGCGGATGGCAATGGTAACAGCGCAGATAGCGCAGGCGTTGCCTTTGCTAAACGCTTCGCACAGGAGCGTGCAGACGCAAACAAGGCATCGAGTGACGCAATGACTGCTTTCCATTAAGGAGGAAAACATGAAGTACACCAATACTCCGGTATCGGCTCCTGAAAGCACTATTCTGGCTGCTGATGCCTACGTTGCCATTCCCTTTACCGTCAAGGAAACCAATGCCGTTCCGGCTGGTTACCCCATGGCAAAGACTGGTCTGAAAGCTGCTGCCACTACTGGCACAAGTGCTGCTGATGCGGCTACCGATGCCATTGGCATTCTGCTGCACACCGTTGACCCTGCTATCAACCCCAATGGCGCACTGCTGATTCAGGGCGTTATTGATGTGGACAAGGCAAAGCTGTCCGGCTTTACCTATTCTGCAAACGATATTGCCGCTCTGAAAAAGGCTGTTCCTGCCGTTTTCTGCCGTACTGATGTTGGCGCAAAGAGCGAGTAAGGAGGACTAAATTATGGCACTGAATCTGAATGAAATCTTCTCCCCCGCTGCGATTGCCACCTATTGGACGAATGACCCGACCAATGCGCAGCCCTATGCTTCTGATGCTCTGTTCCCTGCCCGTAAGAAGGTCAGCATGGAACTGAAGTGGCTGCGTGGTCACAAGGGCGTTGGCGTTTCGCTGAAGCCTAGCGCGTTTGACACTAAGGCTACGTTCCGTACCCGTCAGGGCATCAAGATGACCGAGACCAGTATGCCGTTCTTCCGTGAGGGTACTCACATTGACGAGGAAGACCGCCGAAAGATTATCTCTGTTTTGGCTACTAATCAGGAGTTTGCGGCAGATGTTATCAATCGTGTCTACGATGATACTGCACAGCTTATCACTGGCGCTCGTATCGTTCCTGAGCGCATGGTATGGCAGCTTCTGGCTCCCAAGGATGGCAAGCCCGGCATTTCTATCGAGTCTAACGGCGTGAGCTACGTCTATGATTATGACCCGGACGGCACTTGGAAACAGTCCAATTACAAGGTTCTGACTACCAAGGAGAAGTTTGATGCTCCTACTACTGCAACTCCCATCGCCACGATGACTACTGCCGCAAACACCGTGCTGGCAAACACTGGTGAGATTATCACCGATGCCTACATGAACACTGACACTTTCCACAAGATGATTGCTGCGGATGAAATCAAGAACCGGTTCCTGACGGTTATGAAGACTGCCACCGCTGTGCTGGTTGATTCCGAAGCACGTTCCGTTGTCGAAACTGCATCCGGTATTCGTATCCATCTGTACGACAAGATGTACAAGCCGGAAGAAACCGCTGCTGCCGAAAAGTATCTGCCTGATGGCTATGTCGTGCTGGCTCCTTCTGGCTCTCTGGGCAATATGTACTATGTTGCCACCCCTGAGGAAGCCGACCTGATGGCTGGCATCTCCAACGCACAGGTTTCCGTTGTGAACACTGGCGTTGCTGTTACCACCGAGCAGACCGTGAATCCTGTCAACACCAACATCTACGTCTCTGAAATCGTCCTGCCGTCCTTTGAGCGCATGGACGCTGTGTACTGCATCAAGGCTTACTAAGGCGAAAGGAGGAAAGCAGCATGGGAGACCAGTATTCTGAAGCGGCAGTCAAGCTGGGGCAATACATTGCTCCTGCACTTGACCGTGAAGTCATGGACGAGGACTACCCACTCTTCGACCTGCTGCTTGATTTTGCCAAAGACAAGATATTTGCACAGGGCTACCCCTTCGGCAACAGACCGGACGAGCTGCCTTTGCAGTATCAGTCGTTGCAGATACGCATTGCAGCGGAACTGTACAACCACATCGGCGCAAATGGACAGACGAGCTATACCAATAACGGTATCACTCGTGTGTGGGAATCGTCCGATGTGGCGCAGTCCCTGCTTAACGAAGTGGTTCCGAGAGTAGGTGTTATCGGCTAATGTTCAATGGAAGCCCGCTGGACAAGCGCCCGCTGTGGTATTCAAACCCGGTCGGCGAGAAAACGCCTGTTGTGGACGAATGGGGAAACGAAACCGGCGAGACATCGCAGACGTGGAGTGACCCTGCAAAGCTGATGTTGAACGTCAGCCCGCCTACTGGTTCTGCGGAAGCAAGCCCTTTTGGGGCGTTCACGGATTACAGCTATGTTGTCAGTTCGTCCAGCAAAAAGCATAACACTCCACTTTATGAGGGAACGCACGTCTGGTTTCGGACGGATGTTTCAAAGCCTTTCAATTACATTGTGGTCAAGGTCGCAGAGCATATCACGGATACGCTGTATGCGCTGAAGGAGGTGGCCGCAAGTGAAAATTAAAGTGAGGTTGAGCAATGCCGGACTTCGTGATGCGGAACGTCAGATACAGGAGTACAAGGCCACCTTGAATCAAAAAGCGCAGGAGCTTGCGCGGTCGTTGGCTCAAAAAGGCATTGACGTTGCAACAGTGAAGTTTGCTAATGCACAGTACGCTGGCGACAACGATGTTACGGTTGAACACGACCCTGTACAGACACCTAATGGCTTTGCGATTGTAGCTCGCGGAAAAGCGGTTGCCTTTATCGAGTTCGGTACTGGCGTATCCCATTCCGCTTATGGCGGCGAACTCCCCGCTGGCGTGGGCGAACACGGAACATACGGCAAAGGGAACGGACAGCACAAGCGTTGGTACTACTATGGCGAATCTGGAAATGCTGGAACGCCTGTTAAACAGGTCGATGGCAAAGGTCAGCTGAACTACACCAGCGGCAATGAACCGGCTATGGCAATGTGGGGGGCTGTTGAAGAAATGGCTTCTCAAGTAGAAGCAACGTGGAGGGAGGTTTGGAATAGTTGATTGATTATTTCAATTCTATCTTCACGGTTGTTGCTAAGGAACTGCGAAAGCAAGTACCCGGCATCTTCGTTACTGGTGAAATCAACGACAGCAACGTCAAGAAGTTTCCGTGTGTGCAGATAGAGGAAAACAGCAACCTCCCGGTTCATCGAGATTCTGCAAACCGAAGCAAGTATGCCGCAGTTTCCCTTCGTGTGCGTGTCTATTCCAACAAAACCAGCGGACGCATTGCAGAAGCCCGCTCTATTGTGAGCATCGTGGATTCTGTATTGGAACCGCTCAATTTCTATCGAAAATCGTTTGCCCCGCTGAATGGGCTGTACAACAATTCCGTCTATCGGATTGATTGCAGTTATGGGGCAACAATCGGAGAGGACGGAATGATTTACCGAAAATAAGGAGGTAAACATTCTATGAGTACTGCTATCTCCGGTCTGAATACCACCCTGTATTGTGGCGCTACCGAGTCTGCATTGACGAAGTTGTGTGACATCAAGGATGTCCCGGATATGATTTCCGATCCAAACCTTCTGGATGCCACCACCCTGTCTGATCCGATGCAGAAGCAGATTTTTGGTATTAACCAGTCCGATATTAAGGCGTTTACCGCAAACTACAACAAGGAAGATTACGAATCGGTGCAGAAAGCTGGCTACGATGAATCTGCCGAAGAGAACCCCGATAAATACTATGCAATTAAGCTGCAGGACGGCTCCGGTTTCACTTGGCAGGGCATGCACCAGGTTGGTTTGTCCGGCTTCGGCGTTGACGAGGTTGTGGAAATGACCATCAACTGCATTTTTCACACCAAGCCGAAGTTTGTTAAGGCGCTGACCATCAACGGCGGCTAAACCGCAAAAATCGAATCAATCAAACCGGGCAGAACTGAACAACGGATTTGGTTCTGCTCCTATTTATAAAGGAGAGCATTTATTATGGCTGCTAAGGTTATCAACTTTCATTCCCCCGATGGCAAGAACACTTATGAGCTGACCTTCACCCGTGACAGCGTGGAAGCTACCGAGCGTGCAGGTTTTCAGATTGGCCAGTACACCCAGATGACCAATCTGCTGTCCAATTCTCGTGCCCTGTTCTACGGCGCTTTCATCGCACGAAACAAGGGCATCAAGCGCAAGGTCGTGGATGAGATGTTCCAGCACATTGAGGATAAGGAAGACCTGATGGGCGTTCTGCTTGAGATGTTCATGGACGCATCCAAGTCTCTGCTGGCGACCGACACTGAGGACAAGACCGCAAAAAACGCAACGTGGGAGATTGTGTAACCGCACAATCTCAGGAATCAGGCGGAGAGGGAGAATCGTTTTCCTTCTCCAAGCTGTTCCACGATGTAGAAGCCTATTACATCTCTATCGGCATGACATACGACCAGTTCTGGTACGGCGATGTCTGGCTGGCGAAGGTCTACCGTGACGCAGAGGACCTACGGGAACGCAGAGCCAACGCAGAAGCGTGGAGAAATGGCTTTTACATGGCATCTGCGCTTTCCTCTACGGTTGGCAATATGTTCCGAAAGAAAGGGTCTAAACCCATCAAGTACATGGATAGACCGATTCCCCTTACTCAAAAGGAGAAGGAAGAGTATGAATACCAACGTGCTGCGGAAGCACAGGAGCGCATTAAGCGCATGATGTTCTCCATGATGGAAAAGGATGGTGGTAGTGATGGCTGATGTTGATATTACGAGCTTATCCGTAGAAATTTCTGCGGAATCGCAGGGCGCAGAGCTTAATATCGACAAGCTCGCTACCGCCATTTCTAATTTGCGGACAAAGGGCAACGTTACAAAGGTTGTAAACAGTCTTGACAAGCTGGCTAGTTCTATTGCAACGCTGAAACAGGCATCTGCCGGAATGTCTGGGCTGGACAAAATTACCAGCTTTCTGAATGGACTTTCCAACGTCAACACGACCGCAAGCGCAAAGAGCATCAACACGGTCGTGAATGCAATCAAGAAGATTCCTTCGGCAGTCTCCGGCTTGAACGGTGTGGATTTCTACTCCATGTCTGGAAGCATCACTCAGCTCACTAATGCTTTGGCTCCTCTGTCCATTCTGGACGCATCGAACCTTAAAGCTCTTGGCAGCGCTTTCAATGCGATCGGGAAGGTTCCTGACCTGACCGACAAGCTGAAAGCCACCGACCTCGATTCTTTTGCAAGTTCTTGCCAGAAGATTTCCGTCGCCCTTACTCCCCTTGCATCTCAGCTCGACAAGGTGGGCAATGCTTTTGCAAAGCTCCCTCCGCAGTTGAGCAAAGTGGTCACACAGGCAAACCGCGTGACCGCAGCCAACGAGAAGCAGCGTAAGAGCTATCTCAGTCTGTCCAATCAGATGAACGGCTTTATGCGGAACATGGCAAAGCTGGTTTCGTTGAAAGCTATTGCTGAATATCTTGGCAACGCTGTTGCAAAGTTCAATGACTTTTACGAAGCGACAGACCTGTTTCATAATGCCATGGGCAATTTGAGCGGTGAAGCCGATACGCTCATTAGCAAGATGCAAGGCTTGCTTGGCGTTGACCCGACCAAAGCGATGACTTACATGGCTACCATCCAGAGCTTGGGTACTTCGTTTGGTCTGACCAGCGACAAAGCATACATTCTGTCTAAGAACCTGACTCAGCTTGCCTATGATGAAGGCTCCTATTGGAACAAAAACGTTGCGGAGACCTTTACTGCAATGTCCTCCGCAATCTCTGGTGAGATTGAGCCTATTCGCCGTTTGGGCGTTGACCTGTCTCAGGCACGGTTACAGCAAGAGCTTCTAGCTTTAGGCTTTAACAAACAGGTTTCTAGTCTGTCTCAGGCAGATAAAGCAGTTCTGCGTTACATTGCCATTATGAAGCAAACGGCCAACGTGCAGGGCAACCTTGCGCAGACCATCCGGAGTCCTGCGAATCAGATTAAAATTCTGAAAGCGCAGCTGGATATGCTGGCAAAGTCTGTTGGCTCTCTGCTCTACCCTGCCATGAAATCCATTCTTCCTCCGCTGATTGCTGCTGTCCAACTTATTCGAGAATTTGTCCAGTGGGTGGCAAAGCTGATGGGTGTAAAGGTCGTGTTTACTGATTTCACTAAGAGCGCTGACAGCGTTGGCGGTATCGGTGACGCAATGGATGACACGGCAGATTCGACAAAGAAAGCCGCCAAAGCCCTCAAGGACTACACGATGGGCTTTGATGAGCTCAACATCATTGATCCAACGCAGGGAAGCTCTGGCTCTGGCAGCGGCGCATCTGCTGGCAACATCTTAGGCGATGTAGACCTGTCCGGCTACGATATGTTCAAGAACTATGTTGGAAACGCCGTGGACGAAATCAAGGCAAAGCTGGAAAAGCTTGCGCCATTGATTGCTGGTATTTCTGCCGGATTTGCAACGTGGGCTATTGGCAACGCTTTGCTTGAAGCTCTCAATAAAATCAAAGGCGATGGATCTTTAATTGAAGGAATTCTCAAGCTTTGGAAGTCTCCCATTATGGGAGCTGCTGTCGCTGTTGGCATCATGGTTGCTCGTTTTGTTGACCTGTACCAAAACAGTGAGGCGTTCCGAAAAGGCCTTGAACGTGTTCGAGCTATGATTTACCTTGCTGCGGAAGGGCTTAGGCAGGGTTGGAATATATCACTCACAGATGGAAAACTCGGAGAATCCATCAAATACCTGAAAGAATCTTTTTCTAACTTAAAGCAAGTAATCTGGAATCTCATTCCAGAAAGTTGGCAGGAGGGCATTTCTTCTGCGTTCAAAACAATCTCTGACGTTGTAAAAGACCTTGATCTTGATGTTGGTGATTTAATTACAACACTTATGGGCATCGGTCTTATTGTTAGCGGTCATCCTGTAGCCGGTCTTGCTGTTCTTGGTTTTGAAGCTATCACTGTTGCAGTTCGTGGTCTTGGTAGCAAAAGCCAAAAAGAAGCTTTTGAGATGGAAACGGACTGGTTCAATGCTTTCAAGTCTATGGGCGAAAAAGTTGCTGATTTTGTAGGTGACGCAATTACAGCCATTGGAAACCTTATCAATGATTTCGCAATTTTTATTGGATGGATTCAGAACGGTGTTTCCGAAACTGACAGGCTTGACTTACAGATGAACGGTAACTTTATCGAGAATGCCGTCATGGGCATTGCTCAGTTGATTCACGATATCGGAGTGTTTGTCGGATGGATTACCAATGGAGTAAGTGAAACCGACCGTCTTGATATTCAGATGAACGGTAACTTCATCGAAAAGGCGGTTCTTGGTTTTGCCGACCTTATCAATTGGGTAAAAAATGTTGTTACATGGTTCGTGCATCTCGATGAACACGTCGAAAATGGTGCGAGAGCTGTTCGTGGATTTATCGATGATATCAAAACGTGGGCAAAAGAAGCCGCAAAAGCTGCTTCCGATATGGTAACAGCCGTTGCAAATGCTATTGCTTCTCTTCCTTCCAAAATGTTTGAAGCGGGCAAAAACATTTGGCAAGGTCTGGTAAATGGTATCAAGAGCGGCATTGAAACCGCAAAAGGCGCTGCGGCAAATCTTGCCAAAGCTATCATTGACAAGTTCACGACCGATACTGAAATTCACTCTCCCTCCGCTCTATTTGAACGCTTTGGTGAATTTATCAATCAAGGTCTTGCAAACGGTATCACTGCAGCACTTCCTTACGTCGAACAAGCTATGACCAATCTGGCAAACGTTGTTCAGCAGAAGGGCAACGAGATGATTGACTATGGAGCGACCACCGCAACGAATTTCGTTGATGGCTTCTTTAACGGTCTGAGCAGCAAGTGGCAGGAACTTGGTTCCGGTTTGCAGAATGACTTCTTCGGCACAGTACAAAATCTTTGGAATGCTGTGCAGAACGGAGACTTGAAAACAATCGGAACAACTACAGCAGCTATTATCTGGCAGGCGATGGGAGAGGAGAACCGAAATCAGGTAAAAGCATACGCACAAAGCTTTATTTCCAATATTTCCGGCGTTTTAAAGGACGCATCTAAAACCCTGTTTAACGAAGCGTTAAAAGTTGGCAAGGTCATTTGGAGCGGCATCACAAAAAATTTTGGAGATATCGTAAAGAGCGTTTCCAATCTTGGAACTACGATTTCTGCATCAATTAGCGCATTGAAGGTGCCTTTAGCCACTACTGGCACTGCAATCAGTCAAGGCCTTTTCGGTGGCCTTGTAAGCTCTTTTCCTGAAATTTTTGCTGCAATGGGCGGCTTGATTGGAAGTGTCGGCTCTGCGTTTGTTGGCCTTCTTACTTCTATTGCCGGTGCGCTTTCGTCTACAGTTTTCGGCATTCCTGTAGCACTTATTGTCGGTGCGGCCGCAATTGCCTTAGGCGCTGCGATTGCGGGTATTGTAAGCAATCTCGGCGGGAAATATTCAACTGATAATTCTTCCTACGTCGGAACCCCTGAATACGATGCTTCTACAGGTTCCACCACTTCTGCAAATGGATACTACAGCAATACATCATCCGGGTCAACAAGTTCTTCCGACCTGCAAGGCGCGGTTTACAACGGCTGCTATAATGCGTTTCTTGATATTTTCCAGCGCTATGGTGACGAAATTACCGGCGGTAAGGAAGTCAGGCTGTTTATTGACGGAAAGCAGATTACTGCTTCGGTCGAAAAGCAGCAGGCCGACCGTGGCGTGCAAATCATGGGCACGGAAGTGTATAGCTATTAAGGAAGGGACGGTGAATTATGCAAGCTCTTGTATCGGTGAACGGCGTAGATTTGCCAGAACCTTCTTCTTATAGCGCAACAACTTCAACCATTGTTGATTCTGGCCGCAACGTGCAAGGCAAGGTTGTTGGCTCTGTGGTTCGACACGATGTTGCAAAAGTGGCTCTTAAGTGGAAATACCTTACCGCAAAACAATGGGCTTCCGTTATCGGCCCATTCACTACAAACTTTTATTGCACGGTACGATTTTACAATCAAGCAACAGCTTCTTATTCCACACGTCAGATGTATGTTTCCGACCGAACAGCCGGAATGTGGCGAAGGGGTCCAAACACCGGAAATGTGATGGGCTGGACGGATTGTTCTTTGAGCCTGGTTGAGGTCTAAAGGTGGTGATTTTATATGTCTGTAAAGCCGTCCAATAAGTGGCTTTCGCAATATAATAATACGCTTGTACCCGAAACTTTTATTCAGATTACTTATCATGCAGCTGATGATGCGGCGCAAACGGATGCTATTGCAAGTTCAGGTTCGCAAACCGTGTTTAGCAACGTGGCATCCATTACTGATTTGGACATTTCCGCTCCAGAAAATTATGCGACTGCTGAAACTAATTTTTGGGTTTTAGATGGAAGCCTTGGTATCGTCCCGAATTCTGAACCGTATCAAGAATGCGGCTATGTAAGCGGTGAATGCGTATCAAGCTCCAATCATCCAACCATCACATTTTCTTTTAGTAAAATCCACGAAGAAAAAATACCGGGCCTGACAATCGTTTGGTCTGAAACTTTAAATGAATGGGCAAAATCATTTAAAGTTTCCGCTTACAAAAGAACCGCTCTTCTTTTGGAAAAGCAAATTGACAACAACGATTCCGCCGAAACTTCAATTGAATTTGAGATTTCCAATTATGATTCGGTTATTATTGAGGTTCTTGAATGGTGCATTCCAAACCGAAGAGCTCGTATCTCGCAAGTGGAATTTGGACAGCGTGTGAAATTTAGCAAAACAGATCTTCTGTCGTATTCCCATAAATCAAAGCGAGACCCAATTTCCGGCCAGCTTTCCAAGGATTCAATTTCTTTTTCCGTTGATAACAGTGACCAAAAATGGAATCCTATCAACCCAGACGGTCTCTACAAGTATTTGTATGAACGCCAAGCTGTTTTTGTAAAGTATGGCATGGACTTGGACGGACAGACTGAATGGATTAACGGAGGTAAGTTTTACCTTTCTAGTTGGAGCATTCCTTCTAATGGCATTACCGCTTCCTTTGAAGCTCGAGATGCTTTGGCGTTTTTAATCGATTCACCATACACCGGAAGAAAAAGCGGAACTTTATACGAAATGTGTTATGACGCTTTGGAACTTCTTGATGTTTCCGGTATCAGCTATTACATCAATGAATCTTTGAAGGATTATACAACTGATTTTAGTAACGAAAATTCTTCGTATAAAAACGCTGATGTGCTACAGCTTTCTGCTAACGCAGCCGGTATGGCTTTGTATCAGACAAGAAACGGTGAGATTCGGATTGACCGGGTTCCGTACCTTCCTGAAAACAAGTCCGACATTTATGAAATCACTGAAATCAATGATTATCAGTATCCGGAAATCACTTTTTCTAATAAGTTAAAAAATATCTCTTACTCTCTAAATGGAGCTTCGTCATTGTATCCGAATGGTGCTACTGGCGATGGTGTTACGCAAAGTGTAAACAATGCGCTTATCTCTTCTTCCATCGTTTCCCAGCCAAAAAATGTTCTAACTGAAAGCTATAAAGTGCTTTCTAACCGTCGAAAAGCCACCCTGTCTTATCGTGCCAGCCCACACAACGATGCTCTTGATTTTGTCAAGCTCAATCATCAGTTTGGATATTCTTCTAACTTGTTGATTACGGACGTTTCTTACACGTTTAATGGCGGCTTTAAGGGCTCCGTTACCGGGTATATGATTGAAGATGTTGATTCGTTACAAATCGATGCTTCTGAGATTTACTTGCATCCTTCCGACACGATTACGCTCACTGCAACGCTTACCCCTGCATCTGCCGATTCCCCTGTTATTGTTTGGAATGCATCTCCTGCTGGCATCGTTGAGCTGAATGTTATCAAGAACGAACGTGGTGTATCTGTCTGCAACGTCACGTATTTACACAGTGGAAATGCAACGATTACAGCTACAGTCGCAGGCCTTTTCGCTTCTTGCAAGGCTACTACGATTGCGGACGAGATTTCCAACCTCAAAGAAGGCGATACCGTTTACATCTCCGTCGCTGGCGTTTATACTGCTTTTCTTGTCTCAAAACATAATTACGAACCAGAATTAAATGGTAAAGGGAGAACGCTTCTTGCTCTTAAAGACGCGAAAACAGAAAGCATTGCGTGGGATAGCAAAATGACAACTCCCGCAGAGTATTCGACCAGCAGTATTGATGCCTTATTAAACGGAAACGTAAAAAATTCTTTTTCTGATTTTATGCAGAAAAAAATCGGCAAAACTACTTTTTATTATACTCCCGCGTTCAAAAAAAACAATTCTAACGAGTACGTACCTTCTGATGTGTCTACTCTATCTCGCAGTATATTTTTACCTTCCGCAAAAGAAATATACTACGGATTTCCTGATAACGACAGTTCTATTAACGAAATTTGGGGTTATGGATGTAATGTAGAAGGAAGCCCGCTCCCTACAGCAAAAGAACTTTTGAGAAATCCTTTTTTTACTGACGGAAGCAGCTACAGCCCGTATCAGCAGTGGACGAGAACTCCCGTTACCCATCTTGAATATTTTGGTATGGGCCCTTCTGTTGGGGACATCTATTATCGTTCTATTGTTGTTTCAAAGTATTGGGACAAAGCGCATCTTGGCAATTCTAATGACGAAGAAGAATTATTTTTTTATGACTGTATCGGTTCTGGCGACGCAAACTATAAGTGTTATCATTACATGTTTACCGTTCCGAGCAATTTGCCTATTGGGTATCAAAACAGAGTTGAGGAAGAATAATTTATGGCTCGTTGGATTACAGACCGAACGCAATCAGATGTTGACCGTGTGAAAGAAATTACCGCAAAGGCGAGAACAGGCACGTGGACAAAAGCCGAACAATCGGAATGGATTGCCGGAATGAAGGGCGCTTTAAGCTATACAGATTTTAACCGTATCGAATCCGGTATTCAGGAGCTTGGCTCCATTGTTGGCGCATCTGTTTCTGTTCGGACCGATTGGACAGTCGATGGATATATGAAAGTCTCCGATACAACACGTTGGCTTTCTAACATCAACTCCATTCGCGCTAAATGCTCTGGCCCATCTGGTATTGCAGATACGCCAGAAAGCATGAACAAACTCGATTTTTCAACGATGAATCAAATCGAGCAAATTTTGTTCGACATTGAAACGCTTGCTAAAACATACGTTACGTTTTCCGGTGAATACATGACAGGAGATGGACAATATGGTTTTTGAAGACCGTGTGGCAAAATATCCGGGTCGATGGACAATGGTAAAGTCGAATGGAACATCCGAAATTGTCACTCTTATCCGAAATGACGAGCCAACAAAAAAAGGAACGCCAATCAATGCGGCTACTCTTAATGAGCTTAGTACCGTTGCGGGAGCAATTAACGCAAAAGAAGAAGCCGTTTCAGCAGCGCAGGCTGCTGCATCCGAAAGGGCTAAAGCAGAACAAGCGGCTGCAAATGCTGCGAACGCTGTTAAGGTTGATTTGAAAGAATACTCTGACAAAGCAGTCACGAGTGCGTCAAATGCGGCGAAGAGCGAAAAAAATGCGAAAGCGTCCGAGACGGAGTCCGCCAAAAACCTGCAAGGGACCAAAAAGTATTTTGAGCAGGTGCGCACTATCACCATCGGTGCACAGGGTTGGTACGCCACGCCGGAAGCCCTCAAGACTGCTGTGCCGGTGGGCGAAAACGGCTGGTGGGCAGTGGTCGGCACGACCGACACCATCTGGACGTGGGACGGTGACACCGGCGCGTGGGTCGATACCCGCAAAGAGGTGGACCTGTCAGACTACCTGACGCAGGACCAGATCAGGAAGCTGCTTGAACAGTATATGCCACTTCGCCCGGCCACCGCCACCGCACTGGGCGGCGTGAAGGTGGGCAGCGGTCTGGAGGTCACTGCGGACGGAAAGCTGAGCGCCGATGCTTTAGCGGCGTATCCGGTGGGCAGCATTTACCAGAGCACCAACCCCACCAGCCCTGCCGCCCTGTTTGGCGGCACATGGGAGCAGATCGCATCGGAGCGCGTGCTGATGGGTGCCAGCAGCAGCCACAAAGCGGGCACCACCGTGAATGCCGGACTGCCTAACATCAAGTTCTCGTTCACTGCGGCTACCGTTGGGTCCCAGCATCAAGCCGGAAGCGACTATTCTGTTCGTGGAGCTAGTTCATCAGAGTTCAATTTGGATGCTTCCAAGTCCAATGCGATCTATGGCCGTAGCAGCACCGTGCAGCCCGCCGCCTACTATGTGCACATCTGGAAGCGCGTGGCATGAGAAAGGAGGTTTTAAACGATGATCCCTGTGACATTTGACACTGTGGCAACATTGCAGTTTGGCAGTGAGGGTCACCCGACCAGTCTGCACTTCGCCATCCCGGAAGAGTGGAAAACCTGCAAAATCAGACTCCACCTGCGGCGCAGCAACGGTAGCTTTGTGCCCCCGATGCAGCTGGACGAAAATGGGTGCGTAAAAGTAGACCGCCGTGACTCCGGAAAGACCGGCGGACAGTGGATGCTGTCGGCTGAAAGTCCTGACGGAAAAGTATCTTACTCGCGAATCGGCAAATATGTGACCCCCATGGAGGTGACACAATGAAGATCCTTGACGAGACCGGCGCGGTCGTGGAAAACCCCGACCTGACGCTGGGCTACCTGACCGACGACACCGAAGAGATCACTCACCCCGCCGTAGAGGGCGTGGAGGAGCAGTGGCACTGGGAGACCGTGACCGAGTATCCGAACGGTGGCAGGGATGTGCAGAAGATCGTTGACCGTCCCGGCATTCAGGCACAGGAGGAATGGGTGGAACAGGTGCCCATCCAGAAGTACGTCCGCTACACCGCCGAAGAGCTGGCGGCGCAGGAGCAGGCGAAGAAAGATGCCGAAGCACGAGCCAAGTTGCCTGAAACGGTGGCGGCGTTGCAAAAAGAAAACGAGATGCTCAAGCAATGCTTGCTTGAAATGAGCGAGATTGTTTATGCATAAAATCACACAAAAATTAGAAAGGATGGTACGTATGATGGCAATGTTATGGGCGCAGGAAATCATGTCTGCTGAGACCATGGAGGAGGCAAAGTCTCTGTATGAGCGTTGCCCCCGCCTGCTGAAGGAGAAGGTCAAGGCAATTCTTATCAAGAGCGGTTTTGAGGAGATCACGCAGTAAGGAGGACGCTATGGCTGAAATCATGGATGTGTCCCGCTGGCAGGGTAGCATTGACTGTGCAAAGCTCGCGGCTGTGGAAGCCCAAAAAGTAGATTAAGGGGTGAGAAGAAATCAAAATGGAAAAACTTTTGGAATTTCTGGTGGGGCTGTTGAAGGTGCTCTTCTGCGGGAAAAGCGAAAGTCCTGCACCGGAAACACCCAGAGAAACTCCCGTTGAGGAAGCCGTCACCGGCTGGGAGGGCGACCCGCCATACCGGTACATCGACGTGAGCCGCTATCAGGGTGCGATTGACTGGGCGCAGGTGGCAGCGGCTGGCTATAAGGGAGCGATGCTCAAGACCGTGAGCACCAACCACAAGCTCTCCAAGCGGGCGGACGGTCTGTACATCGACCCCACCTTTGAGGACAATTACCGCAACGCCAAAGCGGCAGGGCTGGACGTGGGCGTGTACTACTACACCTACGCCACCAGCGAAGCGATGGCCGATGCAGAGCTTGCCCTTGTGCGGCAGGCGGTCTACGGCAAGGAGCTGACCATGCCCCTTGCGGTGGACGTGGAGGAAAACAAGCTCAAACCCATGAGCACCCTCGACCTCACCAACCTCACCGCTTATGCGCTGGAACAGGTGGAAAAGATGGGCTTTTACGCCCAGCTGTACACCTACACCCACTACTCCAACATGGAGCTGGATATGGGCCGTCTGGCAAACCGCTGGGACGTATGGCTTGCTGACTACACCGGCAAAACACCCAACGTGACGTTTAACTACAACGCTCACCAGCACACCAGCAAGGGCAGCGTGCCTGGCATCACGGGCAACGTAGACCTCAACGTGACCACCCTCAACTATCCGAAAATCATCCGCAAGAAGGGTCTGACCCGTCTCCGGGAGGGCGCATGAGCGAGGCAATCATCGTAGCGTTTATTACCGGTGTTCTGGGGCTTTTGGGTACCATCTACGCCAACAACAGGGCGGCAAAGGACATGGATGCCAAGCTGGAAAAACAGCAGGCTATCATGGACACAAAATTGGAAGAACTGACCCGGGAGGTGCGGATGCACAACAATTTTGCCCAGCGCATCCCGGTGATGGAAGAACAAATCAAGGTGGCAAACCACCGTATTTCTGACCTAGAGAAAGGAGCATAACACATGGAAGCAATCTTTAACTTTATCCCCGCACCCATCGCACTGGTGCTGATGGTCATTGGCTTTGCCGCGCTGGCAGTGGGTGCCATCCGGCTTGGCTACAAGCAGTACGTCAAGGACTGGGCGCTGGAGCTCGTGACCATCGCCGAGGACAGCATCATGGGTAGCGGTCAGGGCGCAAAGAAAAAGGCACAGGTCTTTTCTGCGCTGCGCGGCGCACTGCCGGACTGGCTGAAGCCTTTCATCACGGATGAAGTGCTGGACAGCGTGATTGAAAAAGCCGTCGGCCTGATGAAGAAGGCACTGGCAGAGAAAAAGCCCGAGATCGGGAAGTGAGGAGTAACACCATGAGCAGCACTACATACGACCATTTTGCCATCACCGGCAAAATGGTGACAAAACGTCACCATTTTGTTGACGTTAACAAAATGTACGCCGCACAAGAGCAATTTCGGCACGTCACGAAAATGGTCTGTGGACGTTTTCGCGACCTCACGAAAACATACCATCTCGGTGCCGTCACCGCTATGGTGCGCAACGCCGGACAGCTGCCGCAGCCCTTCTGGCTCGGTGCTACCTGTGGCGGCGGCTCGTGTAGTGCTGCCACTGTGCCTGCAAGGGCTTAACCGACAGCAGATGACCGCCGCCATTAAAAGCGCACCGCTTGGGAGGGTAGACCGTAAGATAGCTTTACTGCGGTACGTTGAGCGGCTCCCGCTGCCGGATATTGCAGCACAGACACATTACAGCCGGACGGCGATAGGCTACCGGCTCAAAAGCATTGACAAAATGCTTGATGTGTGATACTGTAATCTCAATCGGGTGCGTTTTTTCACGAAAACGCATTGAAGCGGCAGGCTTTCGGGTCTGCCGCTTTTCTTTTTGCACGAATTGTGGTATAATAATCTCAATAAATCCGCCCGGCCTCTCGAAGAAGCGCATTAGGGCGGATGTCTGAACCCGTTAAGCCTCTCAACGATGCGTATCATGGCGGGTCTTTAAGGCTATGTAGCTCAGTTGGTAGAGCAGGGCGCACCCCGTCTATTGCGCTGGTTCAATTCCAGCCATAGCAAGTCCGAAAATGCTTGAACGGTTTTGAATAGTGCGCATACGTCAAAATTGCGATAGCAGAAGTAGGCATTTTTGATGATACAGTCTCCCGCCTGCCTACTTGCAGTGCGTACCATGCGGGAGACGCAATTTTGCCACTTCGGTGGCAAAGCGATTACTCGCTCACTTATAATCCATCAGCTTTAGGCTGGTGGATTTTGTTTTATTCGCACTAGTTTTGTCGAAGGCATTGCCACATATTGGATGATGTGATATCTTAGCATTGCACTCCAAAGTGTGCATCCTTACAGTTAAGCGCTCATGCGGATTTTTCCGTGTGGGCGCTTTTCTTTTTTTGTCCTTCGTTGTGCGTTCGTTGTCCTTCTCTTTTTGCAGATGCGGTACACTGGTCGCAATAGGAGGGATGAACCATGAGTTATTACCAGACACCCGGAGCGCCCTATGTTCCGCAACAGCCTGTCAACCCTTACGGCGGCATGGGCACGGTAGGGCTTGCCACTCCCCTGCCGAACACGCAGATGCAGCAGGCACAGCAGCAGCGTCCGCAGCCGATGAATGGGCAGCAGCCTGTTCAGCAGTCGGCGCAGGACGGCGGTTGGCTGCTGGGCAGGCCTGTTTCCAGCAGGGAGGAATTTTTGGCAATACCGTCTGACCTGTACGGCAGACCTACCTACTGCCCCGACCTGCGCAGCGGAGTGATCTACTGCAAGCGGCTGAACCCTGACACCTGTGAATCTTATGTACAGGAGTTTTACAGCCCGGAAGCGTGGCGGCAGATACAAGCGCAACAGGCACAGCAGACCGATGCACCGACACAGCAGTATGTGCCTATTGAAGAGTATAACACCCTCGTCCACAGGCTGGATGAACTGGAAAAGTGGCAGAAGAGCTTTTCTAAGCCTACTGCCACAGCAAAGAAAGGAGAATAACAATGTCCTCTCCGTTTGATATGATTATGCACAGTCCTATTATGCAGCTTGCAAACCTTGCTCGTGCCGGGCAGAACCCGATGGGGCTTATCCAGCAGTTGAGCGGGCAGAATGCTCCTATCATGCAGGGCTTGAACCTAATTCAGGGCAAGAGCGAAGCACAGCTCCGAACGATGGCGCAGAACCTCGCTAAAGAACGCGGCATCGACCTGAACCAGCTGGCAAGCGTCCTGAATTTGACGCTTCCGAAGTGAGGAGGCTTTACAATGGATGATTTTGAAAGCAGCCATTCCGAAAAAGACTTTGACATCAACAATCTGTGTGGCAGTGACAAAATATGGGTTCCTTTAATGCTTGGCTTCATTTTCGGTGCTGCCAGCAAAAATTGGGATGACCCAAAAGACGAAAAAGACAACCCTCCGAGCTAACTTGATAATCCCACAATAAACATCCCTCACAAGCGAAACGCTTCTCAGTTTTGCGGACTTGATAAAAACCGCTTTTATCTGGCTTCGCCCATCGCACACGGCGGTGGGATAGCATAACGCAAAACTGAAAGGAGTTTTGTTATGGACGATTTTGCAACTGGCTATCTGGCTGGGCAGGACGGCGGTAATAACAACGGCGGCGGTTTCTTCGGCAACGAAGGTCTGTGGGCGGTTATCATCCTCGCTATCATCTTCGGCTGGGGCAACGGCGGCTACGGTCGGAACGGTGGTGACAACGGCATGAACAGTTACATCCCCTATCTGGTCGGCACTGGTGCAACCGGTCAGGGCGGTGCAGACACCCGCGCGGCTCTGTCTGAGGGCTTCTACCAGCAGGATACTTCCCGCTCTCTGGCGGGCATCCAGAGCGGTATCTGCTCTCTGGGCTATGACCAACTGGCGCAGATCAACGGCATCAACGCCAACATTGCGAACGGCTTTGCTGGCGTGAACGGTGCCATCTGTCAGCTTGGCTACCAGAACGCACAGCTCGTGAACGGTCTGGAACGCAGCGTGTCCAACGGCGACAACGCCATCAGCCTTGCCATCATGCAGGAGGGCAACGCACGGCAGGCGGGTCAGACCGCTATTCAGACGCAGCTTGCATCTTGCTGCTGCGAGAATAAGCAGCTCATCGGCGACCTAAAGTACACCATTGCACAGCAGGACTGCGCTACCCGTCAGGCTATCGCAGACAACGCCCGTGCCATCGTGGACAACTGCAACGCCAACTTCCGCAGCATGATGGACTACTTCACGCAGGATAAGATTGCCACTCTGACCGCTGAGAACCAGAGCCTGAAGTTCGCCGCTTCTCAGGATCGTCAGAATGCGCTTCTGACCACTGTGATGTCCCAGCAGACCGACACCATCCTGAACCGGGTCAATCCTCGTCCGATTCCCGCTTATCAGGTGGCAAACCCTAACGTGGGCGTGAACTGCTGCGGCTGCGGCTGCTAACCCACACACTCCCCGATAAAACCGGGTGAACCATCGGGGCAGGGGTAAGACACCTCTGCCCCTGATTTTTTAGGAGGAAACTACTATGGCTTGCAAAACAAGCTGCAAACTCTGCCCGCACTTGGTCATCAGTCAGGCGGTCACGTTCGCCAATGACACGTTGACCATCAACATCCCTTCTGGCGCATACCAGAACGGAGAGAAGTATTGTATCGTGGTCGCTCAGAGCTTGCCTGACACGACCACCATCAACGCCCCTGTGGTCATTACCATCGGCGCTGGCACGACCGCATACCCTCTGACTGACTGCAACTGCGCTCAGGCGACCGCTGAGAGCATCCACACCCGCACCCGCTACGCTACCCGTGTGGCAACGTCTGCAACCGGCACCGGCACGTTCAAGTATCTTGGCTGCTTCTGCCGCTCCCACGCTGGTGCGCCTGCGTCCATTTCTTGAGGAGGTATAGATTATGGGCAAGACTAATTTTCGCCGCATGATGATGCTCCGTGACCACGACAAAGACCGTGAGCCGGAACGTGACCGCCTTGAGGAAGAGCGTGACCGCAGGGAGCGTGAGTTTGAACGCCGTCTGCGCAAGCTGGAAGATGGCAACGACCGTTATCCTTACTATCCGCAGGAGGAGAACCGCTACATCGACCCCTACCCTATCCCCCGCTACCCTGACGTAGAGTACGGGCGCAAGATGCCGCAGATTGGCTTCTCGCAGAGCGAAGACTGGGACAAGCGGCCTGGGCAGTATGAGCATGGCGGTGCGGACAGCCGCTCCATCAAGATGCCGCGCAAGCACCTCACCCACGATGAAGCGGAGGAATGGTGCGACAGCATGGTGAACGCTGACGGCACGAAAGGCTGTCACTGGACGCTGGAACAGACACAGGACGTTGCCAAGCAGCGCAATATCACCTGTGACCCGAACGATTTCTGGGCCGTCATGAACATGATGTACTCGGATTATTGTCAGGTCGCAAAGCGCCAGTCCGTTGACACTCCGGGCTTCTACGCTGACATGGCAAAGGCATTCCTTGAGGACGCAGATGCCGCAGATGGCAAGGCATATCTCTACTGGGATTGCATTGCTGATAAGTAAAACAGAAGAGGGGGTGCGCCCAAAATTGGGCAGACTCCCTCTTTATTTACTATCAGAGCTGAAAATCCAGTTATGAACAGAGCCAACTTTTGGGCTTTGATAATTGACGGCTGAAAATCTAGCCGCCAACTCAGCCTAAGTCAATCTGGTCTTTCGATGCCGCAACGGACAGGTTGTAGATGTACTCCCCTGCCGTGAATCCGTGCTTGCGTGCTTCTCTCGTAACAAACGTCCGCTCACTGTCACTCATAAGGATTGTGATTCGCTTGCTACGTTTGCCGTCACCCTTCTGCCCTTGATGGGAAGTGTAAGGCTGAATCTCCATCGTGCGCTTTGCATCGTTGACGGACAGGTTGGTAAGAGCAATCATAATCTGCTGGTTCTGCTGAACGATGGCTTGCAAGACTTCCGTGTTCTTCATCAGAACTTGCAGGATTGCATCGTTCTGTGTGTCGCGCTTGTTCTCCTGATGGCTCATACTGTAAGAACCAGTCTTGCGAAGCGTAGGAAGCACATCATGCGTTACCCATCTCTTAAAACGGCGAAGCTTCTCAATCCTTTCTTGAACCTCGATGGGGTACGCATTTGACACCCCATCTTTGTTTGCTCTTTGCGGTTGCATCGCAAAGAGAAGAGCGTATAACCCAGATTCGTTGATAACAGTCACAGTTTGCTCACGCCCAAGAGAATCTTTGATTTTCAAGGAACGCTTATCGCAGTCATCAATCCGCCCGATGCTTCTATTAGGGTTCTTGTCCTGAAAAGCATTACATACATCCCTGCCGACAAACCAGTACTCTCCGTTTTTCACGAACGTTCTGATTGAGCCAAACTCTTCGTTCTTAAAGATTTGAAGCGCGTTTCTGTTATCCATCATATCCTCCATATTCAACTGTTTGGCATCTTCCATGCCGACCTCATACGCCTTGTAAGTGATTCGAGATAATGCTTCTGCAATCTCATAATCATCCTTGTTGAGCGGACGGCCGTTGCTGTTTTGCTTGAAATTTTCGAGAATCTCTTCTTTCGTTGCTGGAATGTTCATTGGCTTTACCACAAAATATTGTTTGTAATACAACCATGAAGATGATATAATGGATTTATCATCCATAGCTGTATGGAGTGTAATCCCTTAAACTGTCTGAGACCGCCAAGTTACGAACAGTTTAGGGGATTTTTTATTGCTCAAGTTCTTTATCTATCATCTCGTTAAGCCATTTGGTCTTTGTTTTCCCTTGTTCCTTTAACTTTGCCGTTAAAGCATCGAGCTTCTCTCTCGGAATTGGAACACTGAACTGACCGATGGTTTCACGACGCTTTCGATAATACTCTGCGCTACTTTTAGCCAACTCAATCCCTCCTTTGTTGGCTAGCAATAATAGTATAACACTTGCTAGCATGAATGTCAATAGCACGAAAACTGCACGCATTTCAACGTCAATTCGTTAGAAAATGCGTGTTTTTTATTTTTGGTTCAATCTTCGAGAAAATCTTCCAATTCAATCTTTCCTTCTGCCGCTGCAACCGCCAGAGCGTACACAAACTGTCCAATCGTCATTCCGTGTCGTCTTGCTTCACGGTTGATGTACTTGCGCTCTTCCTCGCTCATAAGGATGGTAATGCGCTTGGAACGCTTGCCGTCACCGCTTGCAACTCCCTGATGCGATTCCGGCATCGGGATTTTTTTCTTTGTCAAACCAGCTTCAGCCAGTGCGCCGGGAACATCGCCCTGTTCAATCAAACGCTGCACTTCTTTTGCCTGTTTCAGCTTTTTCGGCTTACCTTCGCCTAACACGGCATCATTTGGCTGGCTTTCGCTGTCTTTGGCTCGCTTCGGCTTAATACTGCTCAATTCCGCTTCACTTGGCTGTGCATGGCTGTCTGTGGCTTCACTGGGCTTAATCGGTACTTGTTCGGCATTATTTGGCTTGCTTTGGCTCGCTTCCTCTTCCTTTGGCTCACTTCGGCTTAATGGCTGCTCCGAAAAAACAGGATGGAAATCGAACCCGCCCAACAAGCCGGATGTTTTTTTGCTGGACTTTTTCATTTTTCATCCCCCTCTACAATCTTCTTTGCAGCGGCTTTCATCAGGCTTTTGAAGTTATCTATTGGCATACCCATAACGGTTTCTCCGAGCCTATAATCTCTTGCGCTCTCCGATAAATTTATGAGTTCCGAAGCGATTTCCTTTCTTGTGCTATACGAAAAGTCTTTCAGGTGACTATTTTCGTGATCCGCACACTCATATTCATTGGAAAATTCCTTTCCACAATATTCACAGCAAAAAAACTCTCTTGTACAACTTCTCATTCCTCGTTTTCCTCCACAATCATTTTTGCCAGTGCCAAGAAATCCTCTGCGCTGGTGCTCTTTGCCGTATCACCGCTAAACAGGCTGTGCCGCTCTGCCTGTGCCTTACGAACGCCCATAGACGGTCTAATCTTCACATCCAGCAGGGTTGTACCCATGCTCTGTGCAATCACAGGGAGCTGCTCTACAACCTCTTTGGACAGGTTCTCACGGCTCTTGTACTGGTTCAGAAGCAGACCTTCAATCTTCAAGGTCGGGTTGAAGTATCTGCGAACATCACCGATGGTCTGCGAAAGCTGGCTCAGTCCGGCAAGCGCATAGCGGTCTGCTGTAATTGGAACGATAATGCTGTTAGCGGCGATCAGAGCGTTTACAAGCGCAAGACCAAGCTGAGGGGGAGTGTCCAGCACAATGTAATCGTACTGCCCGGACACGCTTTCAAGGGCTTCTCGCAGCCGGAAGTTCTTGCCCATGTCCCGGACAAGCTGCTCGTCAATGTCCTTCAATGCGTTGTCTGACGGCAGAATGTCACCGGCTTCGCAGTGCTGGATTCCTTCCTCTGCTGTTCCTTGCCGGGTCATTACATCGAACAGGGTACACACGTCCTCTGTCTGTGCGCCGTAGGTGTCCGTTGCGTTGCACTGGGCATCGCAGTCCACTAGCAAGACTTTCTTGCCAAGCAACTGCAACGCACCGGCCAGACAGGTGCTTGTGGTGGTCTTTCCTGTGCCGCCCTTCTGATTGGCGACCGCTATGATTTTTGCCATTTTATCACTCTTTCTTTATTCGTATATCGGCATTTCTGCCCACCCTACCACTCTTGCAATAAAGCAAGCGTCCGAAGAAATGTTCAACCTCTGAAACGATGTGTTTATAAACTCGCCTTTTTCAATAAACGCTGCAACTGTATTTGTTGCCGTTATAGATTCATCTTTCAGATAGGTCGTTTTTACAGAACACAAGAACCGGCCTTTCGTTCTTTCAATGATTTCTGGTGTTGGCATCCCATCATCTTTAACGGAATACCACACAATTTCCTGCTTCTTCATGCCGCTCCTTTCTATTTAATACACTGCGTCTGGCTACTCTTGCAAGGCTTCAATGGAATAAAACGCTGGCATATACTTGTCTACGATACCCGCTTTGTCTACGCTTCTAATCAGATAGCCAACAGGTCTGTCGGGGAACGGCGTTCTGTTCAAAGATAGGATGTCCTTATACGCTGCCCTCACCGTATCGTAAACCGCTTCTCTGCGTCTCGGCAGCTTGATTTCAGGATGCTCTTTTTTCATCCACTTCTCAACCACTTTTGCCACGTCAATGCAGTCTTGCTTTTCCAGTTCGTCACACATAGACCAGTCAAAATGCTCGTATCCGCTTCTGCGGGGCTTTCTGGCGGCTTTTTGATGCTCAGTCGATACTTCGCTCGCCTGAGCATCAATTAGTGTCTCAGACGCTTTAATTTTGGGCTTAAACTTGACCGCCACAGCCTTTCGTGCCACAAGAACCGGTTCGTAGGTCACCACAATGTCAGACACTGCATTGATTTCATCTACTGCAACGTCAAGCACTCGTTTGCGGAGGTTCTTGTAAACATCGTAGCTTGCTTCCATCGCACCGAGCTGTTCTCTCAGTTTTTTCAGACTGATTTCATGCGGCTTACTGTCCATGTTCATCCAGTCTCGAAGAATCGAATAAAGCAGAATGCTGTACTGAGACTTCATTCGTGATGTATAACGTAGACGATACCGAACGTACCCGCTTTCGGCAATATCAAAAAAGATGGGGCGAAGGTCAGGGTTGCAAGTGATTGCCACAACATAAGACCTTGTTTCCGGCACATAGTCCAGTTTTGCCCTTGTGAAAAGGACGAAACTTTCAAACGTGCCCTTCTCTTTGTCAATGGGAATCGACACCGTATTGCCCAGAAAGTGCTTGATCTGCGGCTCAATCCTTCGTGCATCAAGGCTTTTCAGCCCGAGCAGGTTTCTGTACTCTGCCAACGAGAACTCCACACGGCTGCTGTTTGGGTCTCTCGGATTTATTCTTGATAAGTAAACCTCTAGCAACCGAAGTTCGCCTGCCGTGTAGTCCCTGAACTTTGCCCACACAAGGGATTTGCTTTTCTCGACAAGGTTATTGTCTGATATTTTTGGCATCCGCTCCTCCTTATGCCCTATAATTACGGCACTTTACGCCGTTCTGACGGCGGGAGCAGGTCATGCGCTTGCACCCTTCGCAACCACCGCAGGCTGCGGTAGCAATAATGTCATACACAGGGCTGGCAATGATGGAGTAGTGGCAAAGCCCAACTTTCCAACTCCACCGGTTTTGTTCCTCCGTCTTGATGGCATCAGCAGGGACGGAATCCATACGGTCAGACAGTCCCTCGCTGTCGTACCGGGTGATGATGTGCCCGTTCAGGCGATAGCCGGGTTTTTCCGGGAACACGAACGGCTCCCAATCCGGCTCCGCTGTCGCACTGATCGCAACAGGGTCAACCTTGACGGCGAGTTCGTCATCTTCAACAACAGCCCGATAGTCACCATCGAATTGACGTTGAGTAGCTTCCTCTGCGGTGATTTCGGTGCGGTCGATGTCCTCACCAATCAGAAAATATTTTTTCATAATTCACGCCTCCTTTTTTGCTGACATGATTATACCACATCTCGGGGGACGCGTCAACTGTTTTTGTCCCCCGTGACTTGTCTTTTTGTCCCCCATAGGGCCGTCAAAACGTCCCCCATGACTTGTCAAAACGTCCCCCATGCTTTGTCATTTCGTCCCCCATCTACCTATTATATATTAAACAAGAAATAAACAAGAGGTTAAATATCATCGTTAAATAGGCGATGACGATAATTTTCAACAATTTCTTTATTTTCCATTCCAGCTTGTGGATAACTCAACCCTCTATTTGCTGAATAAAGTCTTTCCAGCAATGATTAGCCTTATCTAACGTGTACAAAAAGTGGATGAAAAACTTTTGAGCTGGTGTTATGGGGGACGGAGTGACAAGGTAGATTTGCCTGATAGGTGTACAAAAAGTGGATGAACGTGGGCAAAATGTTCTTCAAAAGCTGCGATAATTCGACAATCAGCGCAAAATGTTTTCTTCGTTGATGGTATAAGAATCATTTCGTTTCATGGCCGAAGCTTCCCCACAGTCCTGTGCCTGATATAAAATCTGCATATTGGGTTGTGTTCCGTCTGGGTCTGGGTCGGTTTTGGTGGCCTGCGCCATTTCATAATGGCCTGTGACGGTGCGGCAGACGGACACACGATCACGCAAAGTCGTGTGAAGATTGGCTACCATTTCGCACAGAACAGCAAGGTAATCTGAGCCGTGATTTCCATAGATCAGATAGCACAGTAGGTCAATTTCTTGCGGATGGGCTTCTTTGATATGCTCTATCAGTGCATTCCTCTTTCTCTCGGTGCTGGCATCGCCAGCCAGACTTTCCAATAATCCGGGATGCAAACAAGTGTCTATGTACGGCTTGGCCGCAACACCGCAGCACACAAACCATTTTATGATAGTAGAAGCATCTGGGGTCATTGTTCCTTGCTCATAACGAAAAATGGATGTCCGGCCTACACCCATTTTGTCCGCAAGCTTCTGTTGGCTAAGTCCGGATTCTGCTCTTGCCATCTCTAACGCTTTTGCCACTCGTATCCTATAATCATCCATAAATACCCCTCTTTCGACAAAATGATACAAAAGCAAAGAAATTTAACTGATATATTGTTCAAAATGTGAAACAATAATTGAAAAAAGTCGCTGTTCCATTGAAACAGCGAGATGTGGTATAACTGTATTGTCAAAAAATTCCAAAGAAGAAGTGAACAAAAATGAGAGAAACTGTAATCTGGAACCATGAACGTATGCCGATCATCGATGGAATGCCCGCCAGCGTTACCGATGGGCAGCCACACACACCTGAACCATGGGAGGAAAGCTAATGAACCGAACTGTAGATGCTCTGATTGTCCCATACGCCCGCAGACGGACGCTGGAACTTGTCCTGAGCCTTTCTGGGTACGAAGCTGATAAAGATGCTTACCTCGAAGCAAAAGGCATCCTGGAACGCGCCGTAGCCGCCTTAGACGATGGGCGCGACCCGGCAGATAACATCGAACGCATTGACGGACAGCTTGTAGAGCTGTGATTGGAGGAAAGATGGATAGGCGTTGTCCCTTTTGACTTGAACGCTCGTGGCTTCCCCGATGAAAAGTAACGGATGTGAAGAAAACATTCGATTTTTGCGAAGTTGTTCAAATTATATTGACTATACAACTGAAAGATGTATAATCGTATCAAATGAACAATCGTATTTACTGATCGGGAGGATATGCTGCAATGAGCGAACAAGAAAGAGCTAAGATTGACAGATTTATCGCATGGCTGTTGGAACACCCAGATAAGATTCCGGCAGCGGAGAAAGCCTTAGGCCTAGAATAACAGAAAACCCCTTGTGCAGAGCTATATTAGCCCGGCACAAGGGGTTTTTATTTTACCGGGTCAGAACCAGTTCTTTTTTCGGTTTCTACGGTAACGATATTTTCTGCTGTTGCCATATAGTACACGGTCATTGCCTTTTAACAAGACCTGCATGAACCAGAAGCAAAAGGCACAGCCGCACAACAAGTAATACACGGGATTGCCTCACATCTTCTCGATCAGGTTCATCAGAGCTTCACGCTGTTCTTTCGGCATAGATTCAAGTTTTCTTCTAATCCGCTCTACTGCTGCATCGACTTCACTTTGCGGCTGCTGGGGCGGATTTTCTTTTTGTTCGCCAGTGAGAAGGTAGTCTACCGATACATTGAAGTAGGCTGCAATTTTAGAGAGAACCTCTGCGGACAGGCTCTTAGTTCTCCCGGCTTTCAATTCGGAAAGAAAACTACGGCGAATCCCGATGTTGGCACAAAGAGTTCCGTCTTTGACGCCCTCTTTTTCGCAGAGCGCATGGATGTTGCTGTACAAGTCCGACATAAGAACACTCCCATATTTGTGCAAGTATACAAATGCACAGAATTTTGTACAAAAGAGTTGACTTGTACAGAAGCCTGTACTATAATACAGACATGGGCGGTACAGAACACTGTACAATATAAACTCTCTACACCATTATATTAGTACAGTTTTCCGTACATGTCAATAGATTTTAGCAAATGGAGGTGGGATTTTGAAAGAAAACTTCCGTTCTGGCTTTGAGCTGGAAGTGAAGATGAAGCTGTTGCAGCGAGGTATGAAGCAAACGGAGCTGATTCAGGCGGTTCAAAGCGATACTGGATTGTTCCTTGATGATTCGTACCTCTATAAGATTCTTCGTGGTGAGCGAAAGCCGGAGAAGATTATTCAGAGCATCTGCAAGATTCTGGAGATTGAGCAGAAGGAGGGCTAAACATGGAACAGATTCTGACATTGAAGGTAGACCTTGAGCACCCGGACGATGCGAAGTTTGCCATTGACGAGGCGGTCAAGGTCTACGAATCTGAAAAGCTCAAGTGGGCAGCAGAGGAACTCGCCGAAGCGAAGCGTCTGGCGATGAAGATTATGGAACAGTTGTGCTTGGACGGGTACAACATTGAATGGAGCGGATTCACGGAAGCGTACTGCTACAAGGCAGTTTCTGTTTGGCTTAGTAAACCGGATGATGAAGGCTTTATACGAAATGGAGCGTGCTGCATCCCTTCTGCTTCTTTTGATACTTGGATTGCCAAGTGCGACTGTCTGTGCCGGGCTACCGGCAAAGACGTGCCTGCGTTCATCATAAAAAAGGCTGGTGAGGGTTGGTGACGTACTTTTACAAAGCACCAAGCCGGAAGCGCAGGCTGAAGCTTGCAATGGCGGAGGGCGTGTCCCGGAACGAAGCCAACAAGGTGCTGTGGATGGAAAAAATGCTGAACCAGTGCTTTGAACGCCACAATCGGGAAGCTAGACTGAAAGAGGAGATGCAGCGTGGAAGAAAAGTACTGTGAGCGCTGCGGTCTGTATCTTGGTATTGTCAGACCGACAAGACGGTACTGCTCCGAGTGCAAGCGCAAGGACGACCAGGAACGCCGCAGAGAACATGAAAAGTCTGGCGTTATATTCAAGCCGAAAAATGCGTTCTGCGCATACTGCGGAAAACCGATGCTGAAAAGAGTAGCATCCCAGAAGTACCACGGTGGATGCGCAAAGAAAGCCTACAACGCAAAGGCGAATCTGAATGCTAAGTCGGCGTACAGGGCCAAACAGCAAGAAAAGAAGAAGTCTGAAAAGACGTTTCCGTCTATCGGAGAAGTTCAAGCGCTTGCTGACAAGCTCGGCAAACACTACGGCGAAGTATCACGGATGCTTGCGTCAGGAGAATTGACCTATGAACGGTAAGTACTACGGCAAGCGAGAAATCCGATGGCACAGCCGGGAGAAAGAACGGCTGGAACACATCAACAAGCGAAAGGAGAAAAATGAAAGCACTTGTGGAAATCGTCCTGATCTGGGGCATTGTCTTAGCGTTTATTCTCGCAGTGTTTCTGCTGAACTTCTGGCTGGTGCATCACATCGAGCTTTTAGTCGGAGCTAAGGCGACATGGTACATCATAGGTGTTGGAGCTTTGATGACAACCGGTTGGATTTTTAGACGCAGAGAACCAAAGGACACAGAGGAAAAGGCATGACGCTGGAAGCCGCTCTTGAAGAACGCGATATGAAGGCGTCGGAGCTTATTCGCAGAAGCGGAGTGTCAGCTCCAACGATATACAACATAACAAGTCCGAATAAAGCGCCGTACAAGACGGGTATTAAGGCTGATACGCTTGCAAAAATAGCCGAAGCGATAAATGCAATAGTCGTGATCGATGCAAGCAAACCATTTTTATTCGATATCATTCTGAAAGAAGGGACAAAATGAAAACCGTAAAAGGAAACGTGCTTACCATACTTGGTATCGTCGCTGCAATCGTAGCCGTTAGCTGTGGCGATACAATAAATGGATGCGAGAGTACAGTACAGATGCTTGGATGGGCATTTGTTTCGCTGATGTTACTAGGCATCGCTCTGGTTTTGTGCGCGCTTGGAGTGAGCGCGGAAAAAGAGCATGAAGATACCGAACGGATGAGGAAGCTGAACCGCATTCCCGCTCATATCAGCGAGTGGAGGGATGCACAATGAAATGCCCGATGTGCGGACAGGAAAGTGTTACGACTGTAGACACCAGGAACGAGGACGATTGCATTATTCGCAGAAAGCATTGCTTGAATAAAGAATGCGATTACCGGTGGTCTACCATTGAAATCGACACAAGCCAGTGGTACTCAGCTCTTCAAATCCAAGAGCACAGAAAACAGAGAGGACGGCCCAGAAAGAATGACTAGTGTGAACCTAGATAGATTCGGTGGCGTGACCGAGCCGGAGGACGGCGTGTACTTTATGACCAACGAGCAGATAGCGGAAGCAAAAGAAGCTGACCGGCTGGCAGCGATTGAGGACTTGCAGTCCGAGATTGAGGACAGGGAAGCAGAGCTGAAAGACCTCCGCGCACAGTTGGCAGAACTGATGGCTGGGTGATTTTGTACAGCCAAGTTAAGCCGAAGCAAGAATGATGAAGCCTAATGAAGCCGAAGAAAGGAAAGAAAAATGGCAGTATTAGTAATGGTCTATGGTCACTCCGGCAGCGGAAAGTCCGCTTCGCTTCGGAACTTTGACCCGGAACAGGTGGCGGTTATCAACGTGCTTGGCAAGCCGCTGCCGTTCCGAAGCAGCATGAAAACATACATTACCAATGACTACGGCAAGATTGATGCCGCAATCCACAGCACCAAGCGTAAGTCCATCGTCATTGACGATGCCACCTACCTTATGACCGGCGAGTTCATGCGGAACGCAAAGGTTGCCGGATATCAGAAGTTCACCGACATGGCAGCAAACTTCAATGCTCTGCTGATGCGGGCAAAGGAGTTGCCGGACGATGTGGTTGTCTACTTCTTCGGACACAGCGAGCGTGACGGAGACGGTGGTGAAAAGTTCAAGACCATCGGAAAGCTGCTGGACGAGAAGGTCTGCGTGGAAGGGTACTTCACCATCGTTCTGAAAACCGTTGTGCAGGATGGGCGATACCTGTTCAGCACTCGCAACGATGGCATGGACACCGTGAAAACCCCTCTGGGGATGTTCAACGATGCGCTGATCGAGAACGACCTTGCCGCCGTAGATAAGACCATCCGTGAGTATTACAACATCCCGGTTCAGCCGGATAACAAAGGAGAGTAACAGATGAAGAACATCAACTGGAATGACGTGCAGGAAGCCACCGAACGCCGTGACCTGCCTGTTGGCGGCTATGTTGCCGGTATCTGCAAGGCAACGGACGAGCCTGCAAAGGAGCGCCTGAACATCGAGTGGGAAGTCGCAGAGGGCGAGTTCAAGGGATACTGGCGTGAGCAGACCGCTTCCCTTATCGAGCGTGGCAAGCTGAATCCGGGCGAGTGGGCATGGGGCGGCAAGACCATCAAGAGCTACAAGGAAAAGGCGTTGCCGTTCTTTAAGGGCTTCATTACCGCTGTGGAGCAGTCCAATCCCGGTTACAAGTTCAACAATGACGAAAAGACCCTGCGTGGCAAGCTGGTTGGCGTGGTTCTCCGTGAGGAAGAATACATGGGCAACGATGGGAACATCAAGACAAAGCTTGTCGTTGACCGCTTCACCAGCGTGGACAAGATCCGTTCCGGCGATTATGAGGTCAGACCGAAGAAAATGCTGGCTGGTGGGTCTGGTTCTGGCTACTCGCAGGGCGGGAACGATGACTTCTCTGTGATTGAGGACGACGGTTCGCTGCCGTTTTGAGGTATTCGCACATGGGGTACGCATTTGGAGAGCATTGGACGCAAGAAAAGATTCTTCAATCTGTAAAAGATTGTATGGATGCTACTGGGTTGACCAGAATGCCATCAAGAAGCGAATTGAGCGGGTACTACGGTAACAACAAGGTAACAAATGCCATCAAGCGGTTTCCGGGTGGCTACTACAAGGTAGCTGAACTTCTCAAAATCGAGATGAAGGAAAGCGAAACTCAGTTTGGAAAATACGGAGAAGAACTTGCAATAAAATTGCTGGAAGAACACGGATTTTCCGTTGAGCGGATGACTACCAGATATGTTTACGACCTTTATGTTAATGGAAGCGTTAAGGTTGATGTGAAAACAGCGAGACCGAGCAGGGCAAACAAGAGTTTTTGCTATTCGTTCAATCTTGAAAAACGATTCCCTACTTGCGATGTTTATTTTCTGATCGCAAAAAACGAAAAGAAGGAAAACATTTACATAGTTCCTGCTTCTATCAACCAGACGCAGATTGGTCTTGGAACTGGAACGACTGTGTACAGCAAATATCAAGACCGATATGACATTATCGCTGATATGAGCAAGGCTTTTGCTTCGGCAAAGTCCTGACCGCCTACCTTATATAAGAGCTGCGCTATCTGGCTGGACGGGCGTTTGAGAAGATGATTACCTGTTGTCTCAACTGCACATCACGCTGCACAGCTTGCCACGACACTTGCGAGAAGTACAAGGCAGAGAAGGAAGACTTCGAGGAGCGCAAGGCGTTCGTATATGAGATGAACCACAGCCAGAGCGTATACCACCGCAACTACGAGGACAAGCACCGGGAACGCGGCAAGAAGCGGTTTCTCGGAAGTGAATTTAGAGGTGAACGAGCATGAACGAATGGAGAGATATAGTAAAAAATCCACCTCACAAATGGGATGGAGATTTGAGGGGGAACATTTTGGTTTGGTATAGCAATACGAAACGCGCAGAAGTTGTGAAAATGACCGTTGCGGTGTCGTTTCCTGACATTATGCCGTTCTGGATGCCACTCCCCAAACAACCAAAAGACAACGCATGAACACCGGCAAGCAGTTTGAAGCAGACTTCAAGGCATCCGTCCCGTCCGATGCGTGGTGCTACCGGCTGAAGGACAGTGCTACCACCTACTACGGCGGCAACGAGAACCTATCCTTTTCCATCGACAACATCTGTGACTTCCTTGTGTACCGCTACCCGATGAACCACCTGTTTGAGCTGAAAACCATTGAAACGCCCTCTATCCCTCTTGAAAAGGTGTTCGGCAAGTACGACAAGGCAAAGTGCAAATACCGCAAGGAAAAACACATCACTGATATGGTAGAAGCAATGGGGTACAGCGGCCAGACCGCCCATGTATTAGTCAATTACCGGGCAGTCAACCGCACCTTTGCAATCCCTGCCAACAAGGTTCTGGCGTTCCGCTACAACGAGAGCCGCAAGAGCATCCCTTGGCAGTGGGCAGAGCAAGAGGGGATAGAGGTCAAAGCAAAAAGGATGCGTGTCCATTGGCGATATGACGTTGATGGACTGCTAAAGAGATTGGAGAATAAAAATGACAATGGTATGCGATAGGTGCGGTGAAGTGTTTCCGCTTTCCAACGATGTGAAATACATGACACCGTTTGATGACGAACTTGACCAATTTGAAAGCAATTCTATTGTAAAATGCCTTGCTGGCGATGATAAAGGAATTTACTCGATAAGAGATGAAACCGTTGTCCTCTGCCCCTCTTGCATGGCTGCACTCAACGACTGGCTGAAAGGAGAGCAGGAACGACAAGCAAAATGGATTTACGACCATGAAAGCAACTCAATCGAGTGTGACAAGTGCAAAGCAGAATACAAACTCTCGCCGTATGAACGTGTATCGGATTTTGATTATTGCCCTAGCTGTGGTTCAAGAATGGAGGAAATAAAAGAGTGAGTGTTGTCTTTAAGTGCGACAGGTGCGGTGAGATTTTTAATCGGAAAGTGCCTGACATAAACGATTGCTACGGTACTGCAAATTCGATTCTGTTCTTAGATTGCACGGTGGAACGCAACCGTTTTGGGCTGGGCGAAGAACCGATTCAGCTTTGTCCGTCCTGCATGAAAGAACTGAATGACTGGTTAGAGCCAAATGAAGAAAAACTAGACAACGGAAACAAGAACGAATGGAACAACATGACTACTCAACCGCAATGTGGCGTGGCTGTCGAAATAAAGTTTGAAAATGGAGACCTCGACATTGCGTACCGCAGATATAACGATAAACGCTGGTTTCAAAGTAGTGGCGAGTGGGTTTCAAACGATGCCAAAATTGTTGCATGGCGGTACATCGACTGAAAGGAGAACAGAAGTGAGTAAGAAAATTTTAGACATTCTTCCCAAGACCGAAATCTTGGCGTAATTGGCAGAAGAAGCATCCGAACTGGCACAGGCTACGTTAAAGCTGCGCCGGGCGCTGGATGGCACGAACCCGACACCGAAGAGTGTAGAAGAGCGTGAAGAAAATCTGCTAAAGGAACTAGCAGACATTAAAGTTGCGTTTACGGTCTATTTGTCTGATTCAAAACCATGCATCAAGGCAAGGGTTTCGGAGGAAATCAATAAGACCACTGAAATAAAACTCGACCGCTGGCTTTCTCGCCTTGAAGCAAAGGAGAATAAAAATGGCTGAATATCATGTTGGATGTGGACTGTTTGGAAATATCTACGCTGGGACTTATGCCCCATCTCGCAAGGATGGCTTACAAGCATGGCGTAACAAGTCAGATGTGACAAGCGAAGCTATCGAAGCGGTCATGGGGCATTTCATCACGGAAATGGAACGTGACCGCAAGACAAAGCTCGAAAAGGTGTGGAGTGTTATTGGAAACAAGAAGCTAAAAGTCACATTCGAGCTTTCCGCCAATAAGGAGCAGTCGGATGAATAAGCGCAGAAGAAAGCATATCCACGAAATCGCAGACTCGCTTAGCCAGTTGAAGATGCAGATTGATGCACTATACGGTGAAGAATCTGCTGATTTTATAAAAATTCAGAAGTCTATGCGTAATATGGCTGCATACGAAATCTCAAAGAACGCAGTTGAAATGCTCGAATCTGCATCTTTGAGGGTAGAAAACGCAATCACATTTCTTGAAGATGCGGAGGGCTGAGAAAAAGGTGGAACTGATGGATAAGGAACAGCTTGCTATAGCACGGTTGCAGGACGATACAAGGCTTTCAGAGCATCGGTACGATTTGATGGAGGATAACAATGTTTGAATTTGTAACTCGCTGGCTGGTCTGCCTAGTCCTGCTGGCGGTAGTGGTTCAGTCCGAACGGACAATCAAAAACATGGCAGACAACCTGTTTGAAGAGCAACAGGCAATGCTCGTCTGGCTGTTCGTCAACGTGTGTCTGGCCGTTTGCACGGCGGTTGTTATGAAGTGGAGGTAAAGTAATATGAACAGATATGACATTGAAAAGAGTATGGAAAGAAGTCGCAGAATGTTTGCGATTCTGCGAGGCGTTGTGATTGCTTTTATTGCAATCGTGGCAGTTTCGTCTATCGTACTTTCCATCTTTATGTATAAGGGCTTGTTTTCCGCAGATATTCCCGAATGGATGAAGTGGGCGTTTGTATTTCTTGGGAGGTAAGTATGGACAACGAACTTTACTGCCCGATGAAGTTGACAAGCAACCCGCTTGGTCGGTGCGTATGCGAAAAAGAAAAGTGCGCTTGGTGGCGGCAGTTGGACAACTGCTGTTCCGTCTGGTGGATTGCATGGAAGCTGGACAACATCGAAACGAAGATGAAGAGGTGAGAGTGTGAAACTGGTTGATGTTGACCCAATCATTGCGGCGTGGAAAACTGTTGGCGTTGACAAAAAGAATGAAGCGAAGCCGTTTTTGGATAGCAAAAACTTAATCGTATACATACAAGGACAAATCAGAAGTAGCATTGGAGATGTGTTTTTAGATTTAGCCAACGTATTGGAAAAATCTGAGCCCGCCAATATATGGTTTGATGCCAAGAAAGTTTTACCCGAAAAAGACAAAGAAGTTCTCGTAAAAAGAGAAAAGTTCGGCATTGAAATTGCATTTTTATCTTATGACGGACTATGGCAAGAGCACGACGAGTACATTGTACTTGGAGATGTAACTCATTGGGCGTATCTTCCTGAACCGCCAAAGGAGGTCTGATACATGGCAACACCCCCGAAGCGTGGTCGTGGCAGACCGCCGCTGACCGAAGCCGAAAAAAAAAAGCGTGAGAAGCGGGCGCAAAAGGCGAAAGAAGAAGCCGCTGCGAAGCGTGAGAAAGAGCGTGAAAAGAAAAAACAACAGATGCTTAACAAGCGGAAATCTATCCGCTCACAGGTGAGTAAAAAGGTGAAAGAACAGCAAGAGTTGGCTATCGAGAAATCGAAGATGATGAATACAGGTGATTTGCAGTCGAGAATCGGTGGCGAAGAGGACAAGAAAGTTATCGGCATGATTGCAGCCAAGTATTTTGGTGACCTTCCGAGCGTGGACATGAACAACCCCATTGAAGTGCAGCAACGCCTTGACTTCTTCTTTGACGCTTGCATCGAAGCCAGAATCTCCCCTGTTGTGGAATGGATTGCACTGGTGCTGGGCATCGAATGGCCTAGCCTGAGACAGATTATGACAGGCAAACGCCGTGACGACAGCTTGCAACAGAAGTACATCCTGAAGCTGATTCTGCAAATGCAGTCCATGTGGGCATACAACGGTATGTATGGTCAGGAGAACCCGGCAGAGTGGATTTTCCGAGCCAAGAACTACTTTGGTATGCGTGACAACGTGGAAGTCACCGTTGCGCCGCCTGAACAGCCGTTGGGCGATGCCCAGAGCGCAGAACAGCTCGCCCAGAAGTATCAGACGGCTTTACCGAAGGGGATTGATGTAGAGTACAGAGAGGTAGCAGAAGAGGTGGTCGAGGATGACTAACGGCGATTTTATCCGTTCCATGACGGACGAGGATATTACAGAAAACTTTACGCGGGGCATCTGCGAGCTTATCAAGCATCGTGACCCAGAGCGTTGCCAGAGCCGTGAGCATTGCTTTCATTGCGTCAAGGACTGGCTGAAAGAGGAAAACAAAATCATGGTGAGGGCTGACCAATGGGAAAACTGATTGACTTTTCCGACCCTTGCTTACGCACGTTTCTGCCTGTCCTCTTGCGAGACCACACGACAGGTAAGAACATCATCTGGGCGACAGACCCGCCGCCTGAACTTGGCGTGGGATTTGCAGATGAAATCACGTTGGAACAACTGGACAGAGTTCAGCTTGTTCCTCGTGTGCAGAAACGGCTTGCAGACCAAAAGAAGCGCACCAGCAAGAAAGCAGAGGTGTTTACGCCGACTTGGGTCTGCGAGAAAATGGCAGACATTGCGGAAAACGACCTGAAGGGCGAGGATTGGAAGGAATACATAAATAAGACCTGTCTTGAAGTAACCTGTGGCGAAGCACCGTTCCTGACAAGCCGATATGATACCACAACAGGGCAGATGATTGCCGTGCCGGACAGAATCGGTCTGCTGGATAGGAAGCTAAATGTTCTGGCAAAGCAGTTCCATGACTACGATATGTGGATGTGCTGGGCAATTAGCGCTTACGCATCGACATACGGATATGAGTGGCAAGGAGACAATCTCTTGCTGGCAAGGTGCAACCTGTTCTTAACACTGGTAGAAAATTTTAGGTATCGGTTTGATGCAAAACGGCTTGAAATCGGCTGTATGCCTATGTTTCTTGATTGCATCGCAGACATCATCTCATGGAATGTTTGGCAGATGGATGGGCTGAAAAAGACCGTACCCGGCACGGACATTCCGTGCAAAATCAAAGACTGGAAAGCAGACAAAGAAGTCCTGTTTAAGGACGTAGGGGAGGATGAATAATGCAAACTGACAGAGGAATCTACCATAAGCGAGTATGCGACCGCTGCGGAGCGGTTCTGAGCGGCAGGATGATGAATTCTGACGAATACTTCAAAGAATGGGGATGGCGCAGGGACACAGGCGACCTTTGCCCGGAGTGCTATGAGGAGTACAAGCGAGTGATCGGGCGGTTCAATGCCAACAGAAGGAGAAAGAGAGGGCAAAGGAAATGAGATTTTGCGGGATATACAGATGCAAGCAATGCGGTTCTGTATTTTCGACTAATGAATTAAGGGATTTACCGTATGAAACGGTTTGTGGGTTGCTCTCAAGCACAAGTGAAGTCAATGCAGTAAAATTCGCAAGAGAAACAAGAGAAATAATTATACATAGATGCGACCCCGTTACTGTTGGCGTTTGCGAACAAATAGGATGGAGGAAGTACGAATGAACTTCTACTGCACAACCGAACATTGCTCTTGCATGGGCATCAAACAGTTCTCCGCTGGCAAGGCCATCCGATGCACGGCAGAATCCTGTAAGAACAAATCCGAGCCGTCCTGTGGCTCTTGCAAATGGTACGCAGAGCCGGAGGGCGTGTGCGTGAACGACCAGTCAGAACACGTTGCAGACTTCGTGTGGGATGAACGTGGATGCAAGGAATGGGAGAAAAGAGAAAATGAGCTATGATATTTCACTGTGCGACCCTGTAACGCACAAACCGCTCAAAGCAGATAGTACGCATTTTATCGCTGGTGGTATGCGCGCTATGGGCGGAACAAAAGAACTGTGGCTCAACGTCACCTATAATTATAGTCACTTCTATTATCAACCGGAAGTGTTTGGTGAGAACGGCATCCGCTCCATCTATGGAAAAACAGGCGCAGAGAGCATCCCGATGCTGGAAAAGGCTATTGCTGCTTTGGGTGATGATGTAGACGATAGTGACTACTGGCACGCCACAGAAGGCAATGCAAAGCGTGCGCTGTACGGACTGCTGGCGTTTGCAAAGATGCGACCTGACGGCGTGTGGGATGGAGATTGAAGGGAGAAGAATGGATGTTTGATACAGCATTAAATGCGGCGATAGTCATTATTTGTGGTATAGCTGTAATTCTTTTAATCGTTCACGATGTACCCGCAAAGCAAACGTCTATTTGTGACCGATGTAAGAACCTGTATTATAAGCGTTCCCCGAGAGAAAAAGAATATTACAGATATGTTTGCAAAGTGCCGTTCAAAAAGCCTTTCAACATTCCTCCCGAATATTGCGCAAATTTTGAAGAAAGGGATAATAATGGCTAACACACTTTGGCATCCAGCAAGCGAACCGCCACGAGAGCGGACGCAGCCTTTGTTGCTTGCGACTAAGACAACGTGGCGTGATAAAGATGGAAAAATGTTGCAAGGATTCTCGCCGACAGCGTACTTTCTTGGCTGTTATGCAGACGGCCAGTTCTGGGATGAGATAGGCGAGAGACTGCCGAAAGATGTGACGGTGACGCATTGGATGGCGTTTCCGATGGTATGAGGTGATGTTATGAATGAATGGATTAGCGTAAAAAATAAACTTCCCAATGCTGAATACGGCGAATCTAAAGATGTGCTGACAATAAATTCTATGGGTGTTATGCGAGTAATGAACTTTGACGGCGGATGCTGGTGCTATCCGACTATGGAGCCTTACGCCAGTGCATTCAAAATTACGCACTGGATGCCACTTCCTGAACCGCCTACGGAGGACTAAATATGGATGGATTTGAAGCGTTAACAGAAGCAATGAACCAATGTGCTGCATCGGCTGAACATTTTGCAAATGCGATCAGGCAGTCCGAAACGCAGTGCGGCTACATCAAGCAGAAGCGCAATCGGCCTGTATACCGTAAAGGCGCAAAGCTACATGAAGGCTGCAAACAAATTATGAGAACGAGAGAGGGATTTAGAAAATGACGGAACTTAAGAGATGTCCGTTCTGTGGTGGAGAAGTTACTATTGCAGAGGGTGGCTATCGCCAAACACGATGGATGTATGTTACGAGAGGAAACAAAGAAAATAGGTGCAACTGCTATGTTTTCATGGAAAGTAAAACTTACTACTTTGATTCTTCTGAAAAAGACAAGGAAAAAATCAAAGCCGGCCTTATAGAAGCATGGAACAAACGCTACAAAGAGGATTGAATATGGAGCAGGAACACAAGCCGAGAACATCAATGATTCTTCTGTTGGAACACGTTCATGCGATGGATGAGTTGACAGACGAGGAATTTGGAGCATTCGTCCGTAGCTATGCACAGTATGTTGAGACTGGGCTTGAGCCAGCATACGACAACGACCGTGCTATGCGGATGCTCTGGAAAGTCGTTAAGGCGTTCGATGGTATGAATGCACAGAAAAGACAGGAGCGAATTGAGAAAAACAGACGGAGTGCAAATAAGCGTTGGAACGATGAAAAATGCAAATGCATACAAACGCATGCAAATGATGCAAACGCATACGCTGGTATGCAAAATATGCAAATGGATGCCTTATCTGTATCTGATTCTGTATCTGATAAAAAAGAAAAATGTGAAAAGAAAAATACCAACGAAGTCAAACGCTTCAAAGCTCCAACTATCGAGCAAGCCAAAGAATACTTTGCGGACAAGGGTTACATGGAATCAGAAGCAGAGCGGTTTGTTGACCACTTCACGGCAAATGGCTGGAAGGTCGGTAAATCGCCTATGAAGGACTGGAAAGCTGGTGCACGGAACTGGATGCGTAACGTAAAGGACTGGAACGGTGGCTATCAGCAGACAATGGCTGAATTGCCTGACGAGGGAGACTTTCTGCGGTGAATATTGAAAATCAGACCCAATACATCCTGCTGGGGGCAGTCCTCACGTTCTCTGAATATGCCGATGTGCTGCAAGACCTTAAAATCGACGATTTCTGCCCTGAACTGCGTGATACATTCGCTGCCATTCGTGGCTATTGGGAACACAACGACAAGTGGAACCCGGTAGAAGTCATGGGGCGATACGATAACTGCAAAAAAGCAATGGGTGAATGTCTGGATGCCTTCGGTGCAGAGTTCATCCGCAACATCACCCATGACATGATGCTTGGATGGGCTAGAATCGTCAAGGAACAAGCAGCATTGTCCAGAGCCAGAGAGCTTGCGTTCAAAATCGTTGATGGCTCGACCAGATACGAAGACCTGACAGGCATCTATGAGCAGCTAGGCGAAGCTATCAACCTGCACAACGAGAGAAGCGATTTCATCCCGATGTGTGACGGCATAGACAATTACATCCGCAAGTTGGATGATAAGCCGGAGTATATCAGCACAGGGTTTAAAGTGCTGGATAACAACTTGCATCTTGTACCGGGCAACTTCATTGTGATCGGCGGCAGACCGTCTGCTGGCAAAACTGCTCTGTCCCTGCAACTTGCCTGTGAAATAGCCAAGAACGGACGCAAGGTGGCGTATTTCAGCCTAGAGACTGACCCGGATACCCTCTATGCTCGTATCATCGCAAACCAGCTGGGCGTACCGCTGCACACGGTCAAAAACAAGACCGTCAGCATTAACGAGCTTGACCGGCTGGCAGCTATCAAAAAATATCCGCTGTTTGTCCGCTCTGCCGCCGGTAAGGGTGTTGGGTGGATTAGAACGCAGTCCATCAGGATGCAAGCCAAAGTAGTGTTCATCGACTATTTGCAGCTTATCCATCAAGCCGGAGCGAAAGACCGATACAGTGCCGTCACGGAGATCAGCATGGCACTGCATGAGTTTGCACAGTCCACAGGAACGCTGGTGGTGGCACTTGCACAGCTCAATCGAGAGACCGCAAGAGCGGGTATCCCACCGACCGCCGCAGACCTGCGAGAATCCGGGCAAATCGAGCAGGACGCAGATGCAATCATCCTGCTGGCACAGAAAGTAAAAACGCAAAAGAGACCAGAAGAGCATTATCACTTTGCGCTTGAGAAGAACAAAGAGGGCAACGTGGGGTCACTAGACATCACGTTCCAGATGGAAACACAGCAGTTCAAAGAATGCGTGTGGATGTAACGAGAGGAGAACAAGCATGAAATACCGAAAGAAGCCAGTTGTTATCGAAGCATTCAAGCTCAATGCACGAGGACTTGTTGGAGCAGATTGGTTCTGGGATGCAGTAAGTAGCAATGATATTATCACGCATGACTTCGGAAAGTTTTACGATGGACCTGCGTGGTGCGAGATTAAAACGCTTGAAGGGACTATGATTGCGAGGACTGGCGATTATATCATTCGTGGCGTAAATGGCGAAATCTACCCGTGTAAACCTGACATTTTCGAGAAAACATACGAAGCGATTGAGTGATAGTAGCCTAGCATCTCTTCTGTGCTCGTATCGTCACAGTAGAATAGGAAAGAAAAACAGATAACAGGGTCTGGGCGATAAAGTTACCGCCTGAACCCCATAAATATTTTTCATCAATCAACAAACGGAGGGAAACGATTATGAACATCACTCGACTGGAACAAGAGACCATCGTCAACTTCAACGCAGCGGAAGATACTGCATCGGTTTATACCGCTGACCCGGTGTATATGCGCAAGCTTAACAAGCTGTGCGAACGTGAGCCTGCATCGTACAAGCTGGTCAAACAGGACAAGGACGGTAAGTGGTATGAGATGCCCAAGCGACTGGTTCGGTTTGCAACCACAAGAATTATGACGGACGAACAGAAAGAAGCGGCTGCGGAGCGTATGCGCAAGATGCAAGCAGATAGCAGAATTCAAATCTCCGCTATAATCACCAATTAACAAACGGAATGAAAAGCATGGAATGGTATCAGGTGGTAAAACTACCCTCTGCGACTATTCCATGCTTTTTTCGTCTGTTATTTATCGAGAGAAAACGGCAAGGTCTGATTTTGAGCAGAAACCGTCTTGATCGACGGGAGAATTAGACGAAAGCAGAGTGCATGAGACGAAATGGATGCGATTATTGAATACCAAACGATACGAATCGTACCAGTTGATACGAATGGTATGCGTTGGTATCATAGTATACCAATCTTCCCCCCTTTCTTCCCCCTCTTTCCCCTACAACCCCTATTACCCCCTATAATCCCCCTAACTCCCCCCTCAAACAAATAAATTGTTTGAGGCCCCCACGCCAAAATGGTGCGACAACTACGACAACTGAAAATGACAACCAAATGCTTTCGCAAAGGTTCTTTCCCCCTACAACCCTCTATCTCCAAAGCTACACCGTTAGCCAGCAGAGCAGACCGTAACCAGCATCTGCCATCAGGTTCTTATTGGCTGAATATAGGCAGACCGTCCAGCTAACCTCTACGTTACGTCACCCTCTATCGTCCGGCGCACCGCGCCGACCGGGTGACCTTTAACGGTAACAGCATCTAACCTGCATAGGGTAATAGCATCTAATCAATCAACTGCTACGACTATTTCATATGGAGAATTGATTTCATTTTGCAGTCGGTTGAATATGCACAAATGTTGCATTAACTATTCCTAGCAGAATGCTATGAATTGAATATAATATCATAGTGCATTACTGGGAATTAAATTGAGCGGGAACAGACCGAATTGGATGGTACGAGTTATTATACGAAATAATCCTCGATTATCGGGAGTAACTATATCTGTATACTATAATAAGTACGGCTATTATACGAAATAGATATAACTAGCGGAGGAATATATTATGCGAAATTGGAACGAGAGGTGATTTTGGGGGGGTGGTCGGATGACTTAGCGACTATCGCACCTCTCTTTCTCTAAAAGGAGAACGACTATTTCACACAAAAAATACACAACTATTTTACGAATGTTCGTTAGAAAATGCTACGACTATTACTCTACAACTATCAGCGGACTGTTCGTTACTATACTATACATAGGACTTTCAAAAGCTGGTCATCTGACGACTTTACGACTATTCTACGACTATTTTATTGGAGAAACCACGACTATTGGCTGCGACTATTCCAGCCGGAACGCTGCGACTATTGCTGACCTCTATTAGATATCGGGCGAAAGCCCGAAAAGAGATACGGCGGTAGCCGCCAGTGGTTCCGCGCCGCCCGCCGCGCCCTGGCTGCTGGTTTGCCCCGCCTGGTGGAGGGTGCCGGGCTGACCCGGTGCGCCCTAACTGCTGACCGGTTCCAGATTGCAAGCCGCCGGGCTGACCCTGTACAGGCGGAGGAGCTGACCCCGCCGGGCTGGCATGGTCTGCGCTATGCTGCACCGCCGGGCATGAATCTATAACAGGGCGCACCCCTGCATCCTTATATATACCTTATTATAATAGGGCGGCTGTGCTGACCTGTACAGCGTCCGGCGTGGCGGCGGTATCTGGTATCAGTGGAGGTGCAGTGCTTGACGGTATGCCCTCCGGCGTGGTGCAGGCGGTATATAAGCGGCTTGTGTGGCTGCCGTATTGTGTGCGCTGGGATTGGTCAAATCAACGGAAAAGCCGCTGTAAAGCCCTGTGTACTGTTTTGTGGTGTGGGTGGTATAACTGCATTAACGGAACAAAACGCACTGCAAACGCTTGTATGCGGCTGTATTGCAACAGGACAAAATAAAAGCCCTGCACCGTGTCAGTGCAAGGCAAAAGAAAAACCCCGCCAGCGTGGGCGGGGTTGAGAATTTTATTAGTGCCATTCAATCAAGCGTTTTGTGCGTTTCAATCCTGCTAACGTATAATCCCCGCTGACATTATCCCATACACGGGAGCGGGTGTTATAGGCATACGGATAGAGCGTTGTTTGATTTGCGCTATCCCAATTTACGGCGTGATGTACTTTTCCTGTTTCATCGTCCACATAAATGCTGAGGCCGTTAACTTCGTGCTCTGTATAGGTTTTCATAATGACACTCTCTTTCCGGGCTTTTCGCCCTTTTTTACAGTATATCATATCGCAAGCCCTAAAAACAGGACTTGCAAAATATTTTTGCCCTTTTGGGCTGGGGCGGGGTTGCTTTACGGTGCAGCCCCGTTAAAGTATCCGGGCGGCTCATTTGCTGGCCTTAAAGAGTGCAGAGAAAAACCAGAAGAAAAACAGGATGCAAGATAGTATCACAGTTTGCACCCCCTTATACCACGCTGAAACGCTTGTAGGTGGTCTTGCTGCTGCATTCAGCATATACATCCGGGTGCAGCGTCTTCAAAAGCTTGCTATCCAACCGGACGCTCTGCACATCCTTGTAAATGGCTTTTGCGGTGCCCTGCGCCATTTCCGGCGCGCCCTGCATCATACAGATAATATCTGCTTTAATGCTTTCGTTCATTGCTTCCAGCTCTTCCAAAAGCCGCTTATTTTCGCGGTACTCGTTCACTTTTTCCTCGAATAACGTCATTTTTTAGCCCTCCATATAAAGATGCAGCGCGGAAGTTAACTTTTTGTATCGCTCAAAATCGGCTTGCGTTCCGCGTCCAAAGTTAAAAGCGCCTGTAATGCGTTCTTCGTCCCATATACTATAAGCACCGGCGTTAATAGCGGCTTTTACGCTGCCGCGATACTCTGCCGCAAGCTCCGGCTTGTAAATATCGATTGTCATTATTTGCCCACCCCCCCCCTTAGCTATTAAGGAATGCCAGCATAACCAGCGCACCGCTGACCATGCCGCCCACATACCAGAGGGCGGCCCACTGGGCAAAGTCAAGAGTAATCATTTTTAGACCTCCTTATAATACAGGCCGTTGGTGCGGCAGATTTTGCGAATACGGTTGCAAGCCTGATACAGTGCGCGGGCTTGCACGTCTAACCACGTTTCCCGGCTGTTGGGGTTGTTCATGCCGCCGTCGGTGCGCTTGAGTTCGGACGGGGTGCAGACGCGGGCGGCAATATCAGCGTTATAGCAGAGAGAGCAACCGCCGTTGCTGTACTGCTCCCAGCAGCTTGCACCGTTGAGCGCCCACCGCTCAAGCTCTGCGCCGTCAAGGGGCAAGCGCTCCATGTTGTCCGCGCCCTCCTGCACATCGTCCAGCAAGTCAAGAGCGTACAGCGTGACGGCCTTATCCCACGCGCTGCGGTCGTGGCGGGCGTTGAGTTCGGCGCGGATGGTATCTGCGAGTGCGGTATAATCGATGGTCTTTTTCATGGTTTTTGTCCTCCTGTTTTGGTGTTTCGTGATGTGGTTTATCAGATATGTCTTATCTTGATTCTATTATATCAGATATATCTTATATGTCAATACCTTTTGAGTAAAAATATAAGATTTTTCTGATTTATTTTTCTGGCACAAAATGGCAAAATTGTGCTGTTCATATCTGCACAGTTTCGGACACACTCCAACGCCTGGGCGTCGATCTGCCCTGGTATTTGTTCGCCCTGGTTTTTTGGCACGGCCTGCCCTGCCGCCTGCCGTGTGCCGTCGTTCCGGGTGCGCTGGATGGAGCAGGGGTGCACCGGCGGGGTATACAGCCGCCGCCCAGCCCGCCCGGTCAGTCCCGTCACCACCGAAAAAATAAAAAAGGCTCAAAAAACACCACCCCCTACCTTAAAGTTCCAAAAAATTCCGCCGCAAAAACAAAAAGACCCCTACAAAGGGGCTGCGTTCTGTGCTATACTTTCCTTACAAGCCTTGAAAGGGAGGAATCTACAATGGCTAAAAGTAAAATGACAACGTGCAAGCACTGTGGCGCAGAGATTGCCGCAAGTGCAAAGGTCTGCCCTCAGTGTGGCGGTAAGAACAAGCCGCCCATCTACAAGCGCTGGTGGTTTATCGCTATCATTGTTTTGATTGTCTTGTCTGCTATTGGCGGCTCTAGCGATAGCGGTAAGAAGGGCTTTGAAGAGGGCTACAAAGACGCTACGTCTAGCAAGGCAAGTGCATCGACCGCTTCTTCCGTTGCATCTGTTGCGCCTGAAATCAGCGAGGATGATTACAAGGCTGAGTGCCAGATTGTGGACTATAAGGAGCTGTGCCGCTATCCTGAAAAGTATGAAGGTACTAAGATTGCAGTCAAGGTAAAGGTCTCGCAGATTATTGACGCAAACTTCTCCGGCAGCGAAAAAGCATGGAGAACTTACACGGACAACAGCGGATATGGCTTTTATGCCGATGACGAGTATTATATGCTGGATAAGCGTGGTGGCGATTCCGTGAAGATTCTGGAAGATGACATTATCAACGTCTATGGTGAGTTTACCGGGCTTGAGAAAATCACCAGAGCATTGACCAGCACCACTGATGAACTCCCTCGCATCGAAGTCAAGTACGTAGACCTTGTGGATGAATAAGGAGAACATAATGGAAAACAAAACGCCTAAGAGCGATTTGATTCCTTGCGAACATTGCGGCCACATGATTTCTAAAACGGCTAAGACCTGTCCTGAATGTGGCGGAAAAAACAGAAAATATATAAGTGCTGGCAAAGTTGTGCTTATAGTTGTCATGCTTATTATCTTTGCTTACCTTGAATTTATGCTTTCCGCTTCGTTCGCAGCGGGTTAATCTAAACGAAAAAAGCCAGCGGCTAGATGTTCTCTAATCACTGGCTTTTCTTATTGGTTGTTATACGCTTCTACGGATGCTTGCATAAAGCAGACGGAACGTCTCACGGCCTTTCGGCGTTACTCTGGTCTGTACGCCACCGTGCTTGTTCTTCTGGTTGCAGTATTCCTTGACGGCAAAGAGACCGTCACCCTTGCCCGCTTTTGGCAGGATGCCCTTGCTCTTGTCACGGTAGATATAACCGTCAGAAATGAGCATCTTGATGAACAGTCGTTCAGGAATACGCAGTTCCTTTGCGGTCGAGCGGAAGTTGGTAGATACGTTCCACGCCACGAGGTCGTCAAAGTAGTCTGCCTTGGGCTGCATCTCCTCGTTCTTCTCACAGAGCTGCTTGTTCTGCATCTGCAACGCTGCGCTCTTTTCCTTTTCGGCCTTCATGTTCTGAATCAGCCCGATCACGAAGTCCGGGTTGGCAATAGCCGTCTCCAACAGGTTGTCGGTCATGTACATCCCATGCTTGCGGATGGACGGCAAGACCTCGTGAGTGACCCAGTGCTTGAACCGCTGTGCGCTTTCCAGCTTGCTGCTGAAAATCAGACTGTACAAACCTGATTCGTTGATGATGGTTGTCTTGCTCTTGTAATTAGAACCATCACCCTGAATCAGGGTAGTGGTTTTATCTTGCTCATCAACGTGTGCTGACAGTGCGTTTTCAGGCTTTGCGTAGCCAAGTGCTACCGCAATGTCCTTGCCAACAAACCAAGGGTCATCGTCAATGAGCATGACACGGATTTCGCCAAACTCGGCGTTGTTGAAGATTTTGATGTTTTCAGACAAAGAAAGTTGCATTAAAAAGCTCCTTTTCACTTGTGAGAGAAGCAATTTTCTGCTATAATAACGGCGAGAGAATGCTTCTCTCAGGGTTTACATGATACGTTCGCTAAAGTTTGCCGACAGCAGCGGACGTATCATTTTTCGTTTTCATCGGTGGAATCCATCGGATGCAGCGTAAAGAATGCTTCACGGAACGCAGCAGAAATGGAAACCCGGTTCTTGATGCAGTATTCCTGCAAGCTGGCAAACTGCCGTTCCGTCACGCTGATGGTAACGGTGTGACCGTAACGCTCTGCATAAGGACTACTCATACACATTCACCCCCTTTCGTTTTGCTGTGCAATAAGTGTAACCGCAAAATATTAGGATGTCAAGAAAATACACCCCATATATTGTGTTCACTAGTGCGGGCATCAGATTTTTCCGTTCTGATTGGCTGCTCCGGCTTCGTACCCTGCCCGGTAGTTCAGTTCGGACAGCTTACCCAGCGCTTCTGCGTACTCCCTGTCCTCGCTGGTCGGCTCTTTGCCGTGGGCGAGGGTTTTCAGAAATTCTTCGGTTGTCGTGGGAAATTTCATGTTTTTTGCTCCTAACTCTTGCGGAGAGCAGCCCTTTTTGGTATAATAGATTCCGAAAAGGGAGACTGCCCCCTTGGTGGTTGCAGGTTCTCGTTTCGTGATGTGGATAAGCTATCAGTGGCTTCGTGGTGGTTGCGGCTGGTAGCTTATTTTTTTATGCCTTGATAATCTCAACGTAGGATGCCACCCACTCGATACCCATGCGAATAACATCGACCTTTGAGATGCCCAATGCCTTTGCGCTGCTCTCCATGCTCGCGATCTGGCTCTCTGTGAGCCGGGTGCTTATCATGTGCAGCTTATCACGTTCCGAGGTTTCTGCTCGTCTTGCCAAGCCTATCACCTCGCTTTCGCTGGAACAAGTATAAAGCGTGAAAATATGCTTGTCAATACCCAAAGTTTTATGGAAATGAAGTTCGGCAGAATTACTCCTTATTATAGAAAATTTTCTACCTGATTGTGATTAACTAAGTAAACACCCTTATACTACTCTAGTATGTATAAATACATACTAGAGTATATTTATATATAATATAAAGTGCACTAGATGGAAAAACTTGGAAATATCAGAAATGTCTTGATTTTATAGGGTTCATCTGATATAATGGCATCAAGAAAGAGAGGGCGCAAAAATGAAAGCAGGAGAAGCAGTAAAAGAAGTTATGAGAAAAGAGGACATAAAGCAAGCGGAGCTTTGTAGTAGGCTTAAAATTAAACAGCCAACTTTAAGCGAACGTCTTTCTCAAAAAAATATTAGCGTTAATAAGCTAAACGAAATGCTGAATATGATGGGCTATAAAATTGTAGTTGTCCCTCGTGATGCACAGTTCAAAAATTGCGAAGGCATAGACATAGAGTAAAGGACGGTGATTCTGAATGATTTACGGTTACGCTCGTGTCAGTTCCGCTGGACAGGCGATTGACGGCAATAGCCTTGAAGCCCAGTCTGAACTTTTGAAAGCCAACGGCGCACAGAAAATCTTTTCGGATGTTTACACCGGAACGAAGCTGCATCGACCTGAACTTGACAAGCTGATGGCTGAAATTCAGCCGGGAGACACGCTGATCGTGGCGAAGCTTGACCGTATTGCTCGTTCCGCTAAGAATGGTCTTGAACTGATAGACCAGTTTATTGATAAGGGCGTTTCGGTGAACATCTTGAACATGGGGGTTATGAACAATTCTCCCACCGGCAAGGTTATTCGCACGGTGATGCTTGCATTCGCTGAGTTTGAGCGTGACATGATTGTTGAGCGCACCAGAGAAGGCAAGAAGATTGCTAGTCAGCGCCCTGATTACAGGGAAGGCCGCAAGCCCACCGAGTACGACCGCAACCTCTTTGACGTTCTACATGAACAGGTGGAAAAACGTCTTCTGACCGTCACCGACGCTGCAAAACAGCTTGGCGTGACCCGCCAGACATGGTATCGGATTGCTGAACAGAGAAAGGCTGGATAATATGCAGGGAGAAGAACTGATTGTTAAGAACGGAAGCATCACGCTACGGTCTATGCTTGACTTTGGTGGTTTCCTCGAAATCAAGCGGTTCTTGGAAGCTTGCCATTCGGAAAACTGCACCGTGACTTTTGCAAACGAGGAAATTGTCATTTTCCCGAATGAATACGATGCTGCTAAAGATGCTCTCGTCTTTATTTATGGTACATTGGCAGAAAGACACAGTATTATCGAAAAGTATCTCCGCTATAAGCTGATGCTAGGAGACGAACAACCAAAACCTACTTTACATAGTCGGAGAAAGGAATAAAGCATGAAATCCGTAAAATTGTCAGAACAGAGTTTGAAACTCATTGAAGCGCTGTGCGATTACACCAACAAGCCTGATATTCTTAATGCCGTCGCAGACGCCTTGTACTACGATGCGGACGAGCTGAAACGCAGGCTCAACCAGCTTGCAGAAGAAGTCAAATAAACTGAGCAACCCATTTATTAAGATGGATTTTAGTAAATAATTTTCTGAAACAAAATTATAAAACCGAATATTTGATTTTTGTGCAGTTGTAGGCACTCTTTACATTTTCAGGTAGGGGGTGCCTATTTTTTTATGCAGCCAAAACAGTGCATTGCCATCATCGACAGCATCAAAGCGTATGCAAAGCAGAACCCGACAGAAGCACAGGTCTACGAGGACTGGTTTCAGGCGGTCGTGAACCTGAGAGACGCGCTGCCGCAAGACAAGCGGTTCGATGCCTACAAATACTCTGGTGAACTGCGCTCTGTCTGTGCAGCCATGATGGGCAAGATGAAAACAGGCGAGGACGTGGCAAAGGTCTATGATATTATCAGCCGGACATACCTGTTTGAAGCAAAGGATGTGTTTGACAGCTATTGCATCTACCTTGAATGGAATCGTGCGCCGGAGAAAAAGTTCTATCAGCCGAGAAGAAAAGTGTTAAGAACCGTTGCGAACGCTTTGCAAGACCTTGCGGATGACAGACTGGACTTGCTGGCAATCTCAATGCCCCCCGGCTGTGGTAAGACGGCTCTAGCTATTTTCTATTTGACATGGCTTGCTGGAAGAAATCCAGACGAACCTATGCTCACAGGCTCTCACTCGAACAGCTTTGTGCGTGGCGTTTATGACGAGTGCTTGCGCATATTCGACAAAGACGGAGAATACCTGTGGAATGATGTTTTCCCGGACGTTTCCGTGTCGAACACCAATGCGAAGGACTGCCGTATCGACTTGGGCAAGAGAAAACGTTTTGAAACTCTGGAATTTACGTCTATCGGAACTGGCAACGCTGGTCTGTACCGTGCATCTACGCTTCTTTACTGTGATGACCTTGTGTCTGGCATTGAGGTTGCACTTTCCAAACCCCGCCTTGACAAGCTGTGGGAAACGTACACTACCGACCTTAGACAGCGTAAAATCGGCAACAAGTGTAAGGAATTGCATATTGCTACACGCTGGTCTGTCCATGATGTTATTGGACGATTAGAGCAAAACTACGGCGATTCCGACAGGAACAGGTTTATTGTCATGCCAGCAATGAACGAAAAGGATGAATCAAACTTTGATTATGACTACGGCGTTGGATACAGCACCGAAACGCTCCGAAAGCAGCGTGAAGTCATGGATGAAATGAGCTGGAAAGCACTGTACATGAACCAGCCTGTTGAACGTGAAGGTCTGCTGTTCCCTGCCGATGAGCTGCGATATTTTAACGGTGTTCTGCCTGATGGAGAGCCTGATCGCAAGCTCATGGTCATGGATATTGCATGGGGCGGCGGGGACTTTACCGCTTGCCCTATCGCCTATGTGTATGGTGATGCCGTGTTCATTCCTGACCTTGTGTTTAATAATGGCGATAAGACCGTGACCAGACCGGAAGTCGTTGGCAAAATCATCCAGCATAAAATCAACGTGGTGCGCGGAGAAGCCAACAACGGCGGTGATGAATACTGTGACGTAGTGGACAGCCAGCTCCGGCAGCAGGGCTATCACTGCTCTGTCCGCAGCCAGCGTGCGCCCAGCAGTCAAAGCAAGCTGTCCAGAATCATCCAGTATGCGCCGGATATCAAGCGGTTTTACTTCCTTGACGAGAAGCACCAATCGAAAGAGTACAAGGCATTCATGGAACAGGTGACAATGTTTACGCAGCTTGGCAAAGTTCCGCACGATGATGCACCGGATAGTCTGGCACAGCTTGCCGATGAATTGTATAACGGAATCAGTAAAATTGAGCCTGTCAAGAGGCCTTTTTGATTAAAAACACAATATATTGTGTTCGCTGGGTCTATTTATTTGATTTCACCACTTGACAAG
>ERZ791626.400-NODE-400-length-49786-cov-3.327763_pt1 | contig 49786 bp, 28 predicted proteins | sample MGYA00510266_ERZ791626 | MGnify/ENA primary metagenome ERZ791626 (study PRJEB30046, sample SAMN00715208) | human gut metagenome | study: EMG produced TPA metagenomics assembly of the A metagenome-wide association study of gut microbiota in type 2...
CTGCGGATATCGCAGTCAACGTCACCGTAAACGGAACTCTGCTGACCAACCGGAATCGCCAGGCCCGCGCCAAATTGAAGACCGGTGCGGCCCACCTTGGAACCTTCGATATTCATCGGAACAGCCGGCATGCCAAGGGCGGATACCGTAGCCTTATTGGTTTCGTCGCCAAAGTCCTGAACAACCTGGACACGGACTTCACCCAGGGCATCGCGGCCGAAGATGTTGTCGCCGATAAGCCCCATCAGACGGGCGCCGAGAGCGGCACGTCCGTAGGTTGCATCCTGGCCGTCAACCTTCAGGGACGCATCGCCGGCACCCGTTTCGGTGTAGCCGTCCATCTTGGTCGAATACAGGCCAAGGCTGGCCAGAGGCTGAAGGATCGTACCCTTTTCTTCGTTCATCTTGATGTCGTACGTGGCTTCATAGAAGAGGCCGAAGCTGCTGCCGGAGGTAGAACCCTGCGTATGGATCGGATCCAGTCCCGGCACGTTCATCGTGCGGTTCATCGTCGCATCATTCCAGCCGGTAGTGAAGATCAGGGTATGGCCCCAGGCCTTCTTCTGCCCGCGAAGGAAGAGGTTGAAATACGTACCATCATTGTCTCCGGATCCATTGTCATAGCCGGAAGTGGACAGATTGGAACGATTTGCCGTCAACGCGCCGCCAACCGTGAGGTGGGAGTTGATGTCAACATCGCAACCGAGAGTTGCACCCCAGGTGTCCATCGTGTAACCGGCCTTGTCTCCGCTGGAGGAGAGCTTCCCGTAACCGCCGTTGGCCTGAACCCAGGCATTGACGTAGGGAGCGGAATCATAGTTCACGTCCGGATTAAGCCCCATTTGAGCAACGCGGTTGCGAACCCACTTGACCTGCTGCAGGAGGTCATCGTGCTGAGATCCCACCAGAGCCGTCACGGAACTCCCGGCAACGGCGGACAGTGTCGCGGTAGCCTGGTCGGCTGTCATGCCGTACTTCGTTTCGGCGGCGATCACGGCGTCGATGATGTTGCTAAGCGTCGTGCCGCCGTTCAAGGCGTAACGAGCCGCCCACAGAGCCTGTGCGGCCTGGGTGGAGTTGTTCGAATTGGCATAGCGGAGAATCCCGTTCCTGCCGCTGGAAACAACCTTCACCTGAACGGTCTTGCCATCCTTGAGCGTCACGCCGGAAATGAAGTATTCCAAATTCTTGTTCCCCAGCAGACCGGACATCGTCACGTCAATCTGGGAGAGAGAACCTTCGGTCAATCCGCTTTCGGCCGTCATCAGATTAATCGTATATTCCGATCCCTTCCAGTCGAACTGGCTGCCCAGCGTGTTCAGGTTGAGTTCCGTCAAACCGTTGGCCGGAAGATGCATTTCCTTCACGTTCAGGATCGTCGACGAGGTCTGAGCCAGAGTATCGATCTGAGCCTTGTCCATCGCCAGAGAAACCGTACCGCCACGTTCCATCGTCAACTTGTCCGTGGTCAGCTGGCCCTTGATCAAGCTCGGATAGGGGTTGTTTTCGTATTTTTCATTGCCGATGGAAAGCACGCCATTCTTGGAAACCGTTGTTTCGGGAGTCTGGAGAGAACCTTCGACAATCAACGTATTGGCTACATTGTTCGCTGCATCGCCAACAGAGAGGGCACGATAATTCATCGTCGAATACGCATTGCTCAGGATAAGCGTATTCGTCTTGTCCTTGGCATCGCCCATTTCAATGGCAACCATTTCATTACCGTTCCCGGTAATCTTCTGCGTTCCGACACCCGTCTTGCGAATCACGCCGGAACCCACGATATTGCCCGAGTAATCGCCGCCGTCACCGCTGATCAACAAGGTGGAACCTTGAAGTTCGACAGAACCGAGGCCGCTCAACCCCCGGAAGTCCGGCATCGTAGCCGTCTTCACAATCATGGAGGAAGTGCCGTTCTTGAGATTCACCAGGAACTGCCCGGCTTCGATATTTTCAGGATTGGTAAGCACGCCATCGTTAACCGTCAACGTACCCGTGCCTTGGATGGAACCGAGCAGATCAACGGATCCGTTCACGGCCAGATTACCCTGGTTCACCGTAATAACAGACTCCTCAGTCATCGTCAGCATGCCGACATTCGCATTGGCGGCAAGACCGAGATTCATGGAAGCCTTACCTGCCATCGTCAGGTTGCCTACATTGTTTTCAGAGCCGTTGAGATTCAGCTTGGCATCGTTATTGATGGTTGTGATATTGGAATCCATGCGGGTCTGAACAGTCAATTCCGTACCCTCCTGCAAGCCGGTCGTACCGGAAACATTCAGGGAACCGCCTATCAACATGGATCCTTCCTTCACGGTCAGCGCGGAACCGGAGACGTCCCCACCGACATGGAACAACCCGTCGCCGATTTTGGCAAGTTGAGCCTTGCCAAGGATGGAACCCGCAAATACGGACTTCTGATCAGCCTTTTTCTCGAAAGAAATCAAGCTATTGGCATTCGCATCGGAATCGCCCGTCTTCACCAGGGCATTTGCGCTACCCGCTTCAAGATCGCGGATAATCAAGCCATCCGCATTGGGCGGAGCTTGCGTAATATTGATGGAAAGAACGGAATCTCCCATCAACGTCACACCCGTAAAGGCATCGATCTGGCCATAGGAAGTAATATCGTAACGGTACTGATTGCCTTCATGAAGCACAAGGCGGGTCGTCTCTTCTGCAAAAATCAGCTGCAGAGACCCATCGGACATCGTCTTGGTTCCACGGTAAATGTCGTTGAACAAGCCGAAGTTCGCATTAAAGATCGTATCGCCGGAGTACACCAGGCCGCCGGAGACAAGACGAATATAGTAATCGTTGCGCGGGCTGGCCAGGTAGGCATTGAGTAGAACGTTTTCAGCTTCCATCGTCAGGTCAAGCGTCAGGTTGCCGTTGATCGTCACGGTAGAACCGGAGGAAACATGCAATGCCGCATTCGAAGCGGGAGGAGCGACAGTATTGCCTACCATCTTGGACGATACGCCGAAACGCGTCGTACCCTTGCCGTTGTAATTCAAGGTCACATTGCCTTCAATACCGGAAATGACGGAAACTTCATCGATAGCGGAGTTAACCCCTACGTTAACCGACGTCAGCTTCGACCCGTCGAACCCGGGCAACTTATACATGACCGCGTTATGAACATAGTTTCCATTAGCATCGGGAAGCTGGTCAATCGTCAAACTACCTTTGAAATTCTTGTAGCCGGTGAAATCGCCATGATCCCAATTGACCACGCAATTGGCGGTCTTGTCGTTCAAACTCAGATTGCCTCCGTTAATCACCACAGTGGCTCCTCCGGAGAACACATTGTCAATGCCGGCGACGATTGTTCCGGATTCGAGATTCCACGTTCCGGTAAACACCGACGAATTGTTAATCGTCAACGTTCCGGCTCCGGTATACAACACTGTACCTCTACCGGAAAGAGTACCGACATATGTACGATTCTCATCCCACGCGAACTCGACCGTTGAGGAATCGGAAATACTGATGTTGCCTCCCCAGACGCCACCGTCAATGAACTTGATGTAGCCCCCGTCGGAAATTGTCAATTTTCCGGCTCCGGACGCTAATTCTCCGTTGTTCCAGTAGGAAACGTTATCCCCGGCAATCGTAAAGACGGGCACCTTTTCACCGGCTGGCACTCCACTGGTCAGAGTCAGATTAATGATGTGGGTGTTATCGTTGGCTTCACCGATATAGACGCGCCCGGACCATGTCGTATCTTCCGTCAGCAACAGGTCGACCGTCGTCTGTACTTTCGAATCATTATTTTCCCTGAAAGAAATAACGCCGGTACCTTCGAGTTTGTTCAAGTAAAGAGTCTTCCCATTCATGGCATTGGAAAGATCCAAGCCGTTTCCGGTGTTGGTTGCCTGAATGTTCAGACCGAAACGGGTCGTAGCCGTGTTTGCAGAGTCCAGAGTCAAACAGAATGTCGTACCGCCGCCTACAACGGGACCGACTGTCAAATTCCCCGTAAATGCAGGAATACCCGTCTTCGCATCCCCCTGGATTGAACCGATGGTCAGCTTACCTGTCAAATTCGTCGTAAAATCGCCGTTACCTCCAATGGAATCAAGTTCTCCGGAAGTTTGCAAGACGACATTAGTTCCTTCGCCGTTGGAAATAATGTTGGCCACGCTGCTGATATTAGAAATCGTCAGAGATCCCTTGCTGTCCTTCCCTGCAGAATCCGAAATATTGTACGTCTTGTTAAAACTGGATTCGTACGAATTCGCCCAGGTAACGTTATTACCGTTAATATCGACATTCACGAACCCTGTCCCCTGATACAGTCTGTCGGACAAGTCCGTACCAACCCCGTCTCCGTAAACGAGAGAGCCGCCGTCAAACGTAATAGGCCCGGAACCAAGAGCGTCACGGGCATCTAGAATAATGCGACCGCCGCTGATAACCGTACCGCCAGTGTAGGAGTTGTCCGTCTTGATCGTCAAATCACCGGAACCTTCCTTGTAAAGGGTTCCCTTGCCAATGATCGATCCTGTACCACCAAAAACATAACCGTCGCCAGTCACTCGGATGGCGTTCGGAACGACATTGCCAACAATTTCAACGTTTCTTTCGCCAGTGGAGCCAAAAATCACACTGTCATTCTGGTAAAATTGGTTATCGCCCTTAGCCCCTCCGGTCCATGGTGTATTGTTATCTACTCCCCCTTTCGTGATCCACTGGTTATTCCCGGACGTACCAACCCAGGTCAATTCCGACGACGAACCCGTTGTCAGCATATGTACCTGGATTGTATTATTCTCTCCAGACAATACCAAAGTACCGCTAGCTCCTCGGCTTTGAAAATCGAGCTCGATATCGTTGATATTAGAAAACGAGCCAGTCGTTCTCATGACCGTATAGTTCGTTCCTGTTTGAGTGTTGAAACAGGAAAGGCCGAGCACAAAACGTTGACCGCCAAAATCGACGCTCTGATTCAAATTCAGCTGATCCTGAATTGAACCGATGTCCATAACAATACCGGTTCCGCCCGCAAAAGTCAGCCCGTCTGCAGCAACTTCCAGAGAACCAGCCGTACCGATTCCGGAAATATTTAAATGACCAGACTGCAAATTCAACGTTTTCACCGTGTAACTACTGCCGGTTGTTGACATACCGAAAGTAGACTGCATTTGGTTACCTCCAGCAACCGTCAGGTTCAATGTCCCCATGGCACCGAGAGAATCGGACATGCCCAAAAACACGGAACCGTTCTTAAGGGTCAGATTTCCGTCGAACTCCGCGCTGGAACTATTAATAGTCAACACTCCGGAACCATCCTTGACAAGGGATATCTTGCTTCCGATCGTACCGTTGAATTTACTGCCGTATTTGGCATTGATCGTCAATGTAGCTGATTTCTCCGCAAGAGACGGAGCATTAAAGGCAAGCAGAGTCGTAGTCGCCTGCGTCCCATTACGAAGAATTTTTGCTGTCGTATTGCTGTCAAGCCCACCGATCGTTGCATTCTCCGTAGCCAAAACCAACAAAGCCGGTCCATTGGCGGAACCTTGCAGATTGATCGTTGCAGAATTAAGAGCTTGGTCCGTTTGCAACACAAGTTCCGTACGATGAGTATCAGCAGCCGTTCCTCCCGTAGGACCATTCACGGTAATCGTACCGGCATAACCGCTCGTACCACTATCTGCTATATAGAAATCCGGGTTGCCAGCTTCTGAGGTTGATCCATAGAGACTCAAGTTTGCCAGGGAATCCCCAGAAAGCTTCCGCAGCCACACCTGCTGTTTGGACCAGTTCATAGTCATTTTTGCAGAGCCATCAACATGGAGTGTATCTGTAAAATCAACCATGCCATCCTGGACATGAAGCGTTGATCCATTAGCCAGATTGATAGCATTGGGAACCAGAACACGATCCGTATACGAACCTTTCGTTCCGCCAAAGTGAATATACAAAGTAGCACTGTTCGCGATAGAAATCGCTCCCGTACCAAGCCTGTAAGTAGGAGCACCAGTCGTAGCTTGAGAACCAGATCCCCACACCAGGCGCCCGGAATTGATCCATGTACCGCCAGTATAGGTATAATTATTACCTGTGATCAATGCTGCCGTCTTAATATTCAAATCGCTTGTACCACTGTAAATAAGAGCGAGGTTTCCCGTCAGTCCTTTATTGTAATTTGTAGTCGCACTGGCAACGCCCTTGCCGAATTCAAGGACACCTCCATCGTTCTCTCCACCGAGGATCGTATACTCGAAGGTTCCGTTGGCATTGACGAGAAGCTTGCCGCCATTGATGGTAATATCACCCGTCCCGAGAGCATCCAATGCCGAAATGGAAAGGGTACCTTTCTCAATCGTTGTCCCTCCCGCATAGTTTTTGGATCCGTCTACCGTGACAACCTTGTCCTGGGAATCCATGGCGACCGTCATGGAACCATCCCCCGTCACTGTACTGGAAAGCTGGATATCGCCACCTCCGATGAGATACAGCTTCGATCCGGCGTCTTTAAGAGTGATGTTGTTGGCCAACGTTCCGTCTCCACCGATCTTCACAGCACCCGTCCCGGAGACGGAGATACTGCCCGAGCCCAGTCCGGAAAGATTGTTGCTGATCACTGTACCGCCGGAAATCACCGTTCCTCCCGTATATTTATTGGCAGTATTGATCGTCAATGTTCCGGAGCCGCTCTTTTCAAGACTTGTCGATCCGATAATGGCTCCGTTGCCGCTAAACGTGTAATTCGTCGTTTCAGCATCGACAATTACTTGAGCAGGCGCCACATTCGACGTAATTCTCACATCGGAAATGCCTCCCGGGGCCAAATCGCCGAACGTTACACCGGAACCATCCACATAAATGGCAGCCCCACCACCGGGAATCGTCCAATCGGCACCGGAAGAAGTACTCCAAATAGAACCAGTCCCTCCCCACTGAAGGGAAGTCTTCAACAAAGTCAATTTGAAGGAAATGCTCCCTGTCGTACTCCACACAGTAGGAACATACCCGCTCAGGTTGTAATTGATCAGCCCCAGATTGCTGGGATTGAAACCAGGCAACGATCCGGCACGTATCAATTCGTATTCTCGGTCGGCAACCAGACTACCACCTTTGAAATCAACGAGGTTCACAGTCGCCGGACCGTCAAATGCCACCGATCCGGTGATAGTCAAAAGATCGGCCAGCCTGATATTGGAATCGGCGGCAAACGCAACGTTACCCTGGATGGACGCCGTTCCCGTCGTCGTCAAAGAAGTCGGAGCGAGAAGATTTGCATCAATCCCGACAGTCAAATAGGCCCCGGTTTGCAATGTAATATTCTTGAAAGCATCCGATACCCCTTGGATAGTACCGCGTCCGGAGACAGTCAACTTGCCGTTCGTACCGAGTGCACCGGCCACATTGGCAACCAGAGTCCCTTCCTGCAAGGTGAAACCGTTCGTCAAAGACGTCATGGCATTCACGAGGGTCAGGGTGCCGGCACCGGATTTGATGACAGTAGTACCGTTGCTGTTACCACTGTTGTCAAAAGAGTATATCGAGGCGTTACCGCCATTGATCACGCTGATTTCGTCCCACTCCTTGAAAAGAACTGTCTTAAACTGGTCCACATTGTTCGTTCCGTCAAGCGTCAGCTTTTTATGGTCGGCCGTACCGGCATTTGCGGGTTCATATCCGCCTCCGGAAATGATGAATCCCGTAGCGGAAAATACCGGTGCCGCACCAATCGTAAAATTAACGTTCTGAACATGTTCCTTGGAAGAACCTGCCGAACGACCAAGACCATATAGACCCTGGTTGTTCCCGGTAAACGTCCCCCCCGTCACAATCAAGTTAGCGGTTCCGATTTCTATCGGCTTGCCTGTCGATGCTGTACCAGCCGCCGAGAGAAATACGGGAAGAGAAAGTCCCGCCCTCAACAGTAATATTCGTACTTCCCACTTCGTAGGAACCACCGCTATTCGTATAGTTCCCGGTTCCGAAGACGGCAGCAGAAAACGTACCCGCTTTGAAAGTCAAATTTGCCGATGTGACCTTGGACGTATAATTACCGGAAAGATAGTTACCTCCCTTGATTTCCTTGTCCCACGTCTTGCCGGCAAAGTCCAGCGTCAGATTGGTGGTAATGCCCTCCGTCATATTGGCAGATACATTTTTTCCTGCGCATAACTCTCCCAGATCCGCCTTCATGGCGTCAAAGTTCGAGGCATTAATGGTCGTAGTAACGCCATCCAGAAATTTATTGGCGGCAAAGGACTCCATTTGAGAGAAGCAGGCCATAACGGCAGCTGCCAGCATGAGAGGTAGTCTGAGTTTCATATTGGAAGAGATCTGATCAGTAGGTTGTGAAAGAGGGGGAAAATGAATTCAGTGCCCAGTATCTTAGCAATTCCCCGAATGGAGACAACAAAAATCCGCACAATCGCTTTTTTTCTGAATCAAGCGGTCACAATGAATGGAAAAAGCCGGTAGACAATCAAGAGATCCAGGAGAGAGTTCCCTTCCATTTTTTTGAAAAGAATAAGTCATTTTGCCCAATTTCACGAAAGATCCTTCCATTCCCGATCGTTTTATGTTATGAGACCCGCTCACACATATTCTAATAGCCAACTATGGATACATCTTCATCTCGCCGTCGATTCCTCCAGACTCTCGGTCTGGCATCAGGAGCCATTGCCGCAGGAGGCCTCATCACTCCTGCAAGAGCCCAGGAATCCGCCGCCGGCCAAATCGTTGTCCCCAATCCCGACATGATCGGGCCCTCCACCGATTGGACACCCCGTCCCGCCGGTTCCAAATATATGGGAGGCTTCCGCGCTCCCAAGCTTGACGTCGTCAAGGTAGCCTTCGTCGGCGTTGGCGAACGCGGTTCAATGCACGTCAGCCAAATGTGCTCGATCGAAGGAGCCGAAGTCGTCGGCATTTGCGACCTTTACGAAGCCCGTTGCGAACACAACGCAGCCACCGTTGAAAAGAAGACCGGCAAACGCCCCCCCATCTTCTGCAAAGGCGACCAGGACTACCTCCGCATGTTCAAGGAAGTCAAGCCGGATGCCGTCATCATCTGCCCCAGCTGGGAATGGCACGCCCGCATCACCTGCGACGCGATGAAGAACCACATCCACGCATTCACGGAAGTCCCCATCGCCATCAAGATGGACGAACTCTGGGACATCGTCAACACCTGCGAAGCCTGCCAGGTTCACTGCATGCAGATGGAAAACGTCAACTATGGGCGTGAAGAGCTCATGTTCCTCAACATGGTTCGCCAAGGCGTCATCGGCGACCTTCTGCACGGCGAAGCCGCCTACATCCATGAACTCCGCGGACAAATGTATCAGGACACCCCCGGTAAAGGCAATGCCGGCACCGGTTCATGGAGAACCTACCACTACGCCGAACACAATGGCAACCTGTACCCGACACACGGTCTCGGTCCCGTTGCCCAGTACATGAACCTCGCGCGTACGGATGATAACTTCGGCCGCCTCGTCTCCTTCTCAAGCCCCTCCATCGGACGCGCCCTGTTCGCCAAGAAGAACTTCCCCGCCGACCACAAGTGGAACAAGCTCGACTTCAAGGGCGGCGACATGAACACATCCATCATCAAGACCACGATGGGACGCACTATCCTCGTGGAATGGGATGAAACCAGTCCGCGCCCCTACTCCCGCATGAACCTCATCCAGGGCGTCCTGGGTACGCTTGCCGGATTCCCGACCCGCGTAGCCGGTGAAAAACTGGGGAACGGCAACTACCATGCATGGATCGAAGGCAACGAAGCCCTTGCTCCGATTTACGAAAAATACGATCACCCCCTCTGGAAGCGCCTCGGCGACCTCGCCAAAAAAATGGGCGGACACGGCGGCATGGATTTCATCATGCTCTACCGCATGATCGAATGCCTCCGCAAGGGTGAACCCATGGATCAAAACGTCTACGAAGGCGCCTTCTGGTCTGCCGTAACCCCGCTTTCCGAAACCTCCGTTGCCCAAGGCGGCATGCCGCAGGTCTTCCCGGATTTCACCCGCGGCGACTGGAAGACGACCGCCCCCCTCGGCATCGTTCAATAATCTCACCCGGGAAGGTTTCCCTTCTCCTGAAAGAAATTCATCCAAGGGTTGTCCCGTCTCATGCGGGGCAACCCTTTTTCATATTCTCTTCCAGAAACGAGAGTACTCCGGAAGGGAAACTTATATTGATCTTCCGTTTGTAAAAAATCCGACCCTCCGTCAAAATGAAGTTGATTTGGCGCAGAGCCTATGGATACCGGAACTCTGCCAATATTGTACCACGCACTCGTTGAATGTTCGAGTTGCATCCTCCAAATTACAGTTCCCATCCATTTTGACGTTGAGCCATATGGCTCCTGAATTCAGGCAACGAGAAAAAGACGGAACCGTACGTCTCTGAACGATTATCGTTCTCTCGATCGACAAAAACAGAGAGAAACACACTATCTCTAGAGTCTGTTCATCAGTATGTTAGCACTATTACGACAAGATTCATCAAATAGTCAAAAATAGAAATTGCTATCTATTTGCTACGGATTTCAAAACCGTGCACAAGTATTTTTTTTCTCGTTAATATCTTTTTTATTATCAGTTGCGATTCGGCTCCAGTCACGAATCCTAAAGCGGTACATCCATAGAGTCCGCGCATTGTAATATCACTAACAATAAGCTAATTATAGAAATTTTAGCGGTTTTGAAATCCGCTAATTCTCCATTACCCATAAACAACAAATATGTCCCAATGAACATTAAATATCTACCTCTCCTTGCCTGTGCTCCTTTTGCATACATCTCCGATGCGCAAGAGGTCATTGATTCTCTTGAATCCTGGGCTAATGCCGTCAACAATAATAGCGGGTCCAACAGTTATATCCTGGCGACCAACCTCAAGACAACATCTTCAGTTTCACTCAACAACGGAGATCTTCTAATCGATCTTGAGGGCCATCAGATTACTTTCGGAAAAACAGGAAGCTCGGTTTCCGACAAACTCCAATGGGGTATCCAAATCAAAGAGTCTTCTACGTTAACACTCATGAATGGAACTCTCCAAGGGAAGTATTACGATACCATTGGCAAGGGAATTGTCACCAACCACGGGAAAGCAACCTTGGATCGCGTCACTATTTCCGACAGTGTCGGAACAGGATACGGGCTGGCAATTTATAATTCCGACTCTTTTAGCTCTTCCATGCCGGAACTCACCCTCACCGACAGCGTCATTAAAAACAATACCATGATTTTTAAAGGAGGAAGAGGCTTTGGAGCCGGCCTGTACAATGGAGCATCCTCCGGAGGCAACCTCTTGGTACAGGGTGCTCTCGCCCATCTGGACAATGTCCAGTTTATCAACAACCGCAATCACGGAGGATTTGGGGGCGCCATTGCCAACGGAAGCACATCTGATGTTGGAACACTTTACATCAAAAACAGCCTGTTCTGGGGCAATGACGCCGTAGAGGATATGGAATATCCCAATTCAAACGAGACTTCGGTGGGAGGAGGGGCCATAGCCAATATGGCCGGAACAGTCCAAATCATTGACTCGGACTTCTACAGCAACCGTTCCGATCTAGGGGGAGCCATCATCAACCGACACATCCTGACCATACGAGCTGATCAGAAGGATGTGTTTTTCTCCAATAATACGATGCACAGTCATTTTGGCGATGAACACAATGGAGCGGATTATATCGAAGGTCCCAACGATATTTATCTGAACTCCATCTTCAACTTTGAAGAAATACCGTCTAATCTACATGGATATTTGAACCACAATTACCTGGAAGCCAAGGAAGGACGTACCATCTACTTTGGTGGGGGCATTCGCGGCCTCAACATTAGGAAATCAGAAGATGGCACATACTACGAATCCGTATCCTCCCGCGACAACGTTGTCTGGATCAACAAGGATGGAGAAAATGGAGAAAAATATGCCGGAGCTATTTATTTCGCGAAAACCGCGATTGTCCAATCCGTCAATATCACATTATACAACGGGACCATGAGCGTCGAAGACGGCGACGTATTCTACAGCGACCGCGATCGATTCGATCCCATACGAGACCGGACCCACCTGCGTCACCGTAACAACTTTTCCCTCCAGGGGGGGAAACTGGATCTCTCCCGTCTATTGACCGGAACCTTCTCCATTGAGAACCTGCTCCTCACCCGGGGAAGCGTCCAATTCGCCACCATGCGCGAACATCCTCTCCAATCCCTGATCATTGGAACTTCCGGCTGGAGTGCCGGCAATCCGGAAACCATTACGTTCGCAGTCGACTGCCTGGGCGATTACAATAAAAAGTACGACTATACGCTGCTGGACTACGTGAACGAGAACCTTACGGATGATGACCTCCGGCATTTTGAACTGCAGGTCGACCACTATGGAGAAGGCTGGGCATTGCGCGTTGTCGATGGGGATCTCGTCATTCACTGGGAAGGTGATGATGAAGGAACATGTCCGCCTTGCGATTTGCCGCATTATCCCGAATGCCCCGAAGTCCCCACATCTCCAGAATCTTCCATATGTCCGGGGTTGCCTGAAATCACCTCCGAACGTAAAGGAGAACTTGTCGAAAATTCTCTCTGGGGGCTTGATACGAACCTGAACGCCATGGGGAACGGAGCCTTGGAGCAGATGAATCCCTACCGCATGGTCGCCGGTCCCTGCCGCAACTTGTGGGTTCAGGGTATCGGAGACTTTGCCAATCAGAAATCCCGTGGAGGAATTGACGGATTTGATTACGCGGGCGGCGGATATGCCGCCGGCATGGATGGACGCTTGTGCGGCAACGCCGGATTCCTGGGTGTCGCCATAGGGCAAATCTGGGGAACAATGCAAAGCCGGGACTATGCCTCGCAAATCGACCAGGACACGATCATGGGAACCGTCTATTGGGGTAACATATTGAAAGCCACCGAGGATCGAGCCTGGCTTCTCAAAGGAGCCCTGACATTCGGCCAGTCGGAAAACCACCTGAGCGCCTACCACTCGGACGGTTCGTCCAGTACGGGTAAATGGGACAACAACGGCTGGCTGTTGCAGATGGAGGCCTCCTACCGTTTGAAAATAGATGAAACATGGACATGGGCTCCCTTTGCCGGACTGGAATATGCGGAAGGCAAACGCGACGCCTTCCGGACGAGAGGAAACAATACTCCCGATGCCATCTACGAAAAATCCCGTTTGCAGAAGTTGACCGTACCTGTCGGGATACAGATAGACAGACTCGGTTCGCTTTGGGAAAAGCCTTGGATGAATACTCTGAAGCTATCCTACGCCTTCGATGTCTCCCGCTCCAATCCGGATTCACTCGCGACGATGGAAGGCTTCCGACCGTGGAAGGTCGGCAGTGCGGACCCGTCCCGCCATGCTTTCCGTGCGGATTTCAACACCATGCTTGATCTAAACGACAAGTGGCGTGTATTTGCCGGATATCTTCTGGAAGTCAGGGGATCGGGCGTATACCACCAGATCAACGCCGGAGTCAGCCTTGGCTTTTGAGAAGACAGGCAGCGATTCGAATAGATAATATCACTCATTCTTTACAATCACGTTTATGAAAACAACAATCATTCTTGTTCTTTCCGTTTTCGCGGCCGGCATTCTATCATCCTGCTGCTGCGAGGATCAAAATGCCCCGGCCTCAGTTCCTCCTCCGGTAGTGATTCAGTCCAAGAAGTAATCTTCTCCCCTCATTAAGACTGAATTCTCAAACCACACCCGGTATTGTCCGGGCGTGGTTTTTTAACAGAGCATAAGATATAACTCTTTGTCAAAATGAGTAGAGATGAACTTAACTATCGTCTCTTAATACTCGTTGCATACTCAGGCTATATTCTCAAAATAACAGTTCCCACTCATTTTAACGTTGACCCGTTTTACCCCTGCTGGCCGGCAGCTTCCGCCGCGGCTTCCTCATGGGAAAGCATGTGCACAATCACCTTGAGTCCGTTTTTCTCTCCGGCAGCTTTGGCCAATGAACGGATCGCCGAAGCAGTCATGCCGTTCCTGCCAATCAAGCGGGCAACGTCCGACTTCTCCAAAATCAAGCGGAAACGGACAATATTACTGTCCGGTACCTCGGCCACGCGTAATTCCGCCATTTGCGGATTCTTGACAAACTGCATGGCAACCAATTGAAGATACTGACGGATTTGGGCAACAGCGGGACTCATAGCAATACAAACAAAGGGTTCAACAACAGTTTCATTATAGAAATATCCCACCCTTTGGCAACTTCCTTTTTACCGGTTCCAAACCTATCGCCGCTTCACCAACCAAAACGGTTCCTAATAGACCCCCAATATTCTCTTGTAAGAATTTTCCTCCCCGAAACGTACCAAATAAGTACGCAACCAATTTTCAGCGTAAAATCATGAAAACGAACATATCAAGACGACACTTCCTCAGTACGGGGAGCAAGGCGGCCGTGGGACTCTCGGTTATCCCGACCATATTGGGTACAAGTTTCGGGGCAGAAGCGGAAAATGTTTCCAAATCACCCAATGAGAAACTAAACATCATTGCGATAGGTATCGGTGGTCGTGGATCAGCAGTTATCCGCGGATTGGAAAGCCAGAACATCATTGGTCTGTGTGATGTTGACAAAAAATACAGTAACCATGTCTTCAAGCGTTATCCTAAAGCAAAACAATACTGCGATTACCGGAAAATGTATGAAGAACTCGGTAACGAGGCAGATGCGGTAGTCATCGCAACACCAGACCACACCCATGCTATCATGGCTGCAGAAGCCATCACCATGGGTAAACACGTCTATTGTGAAAAGCCATTGACTCACAGTGTTTATGAATCCAGATTACTCACCAAACTAGCCGCAAAATACAAAGTAGCTACTCAAATGGGTAACCAAGGAGCTTCCGGTCCGGGTGTCCGTAAAATATGTGAATGGATTTGGAACGGAGAAATCGGTGAAATTCGCAAAGTGGAAGCCTTTACCGACAGACCCATTTGGCCTCAGGGATTAAATCGTCCCGCAGGAGGTTCCCCTGTACCGGACACTTTAAACTGGGATTTATTCCTCGGTCCGGCACCGTACAGAGATTATGCTCCGGTATACACTCCGTGGAACTGGCGCGGATGGTGGGATTTCGGGACAGGTGCTTTGGGAGACATGGCCTGTCACATTCTACACCCTGTCTTCAAAGCTCTTCATCTGGGTTACCCCACCAAAGTTCAAGGAAGTTCCACGTTGTTACTAACGGACTGTGCGCCTCAGGCACAAACTGTCCGGTTCATTTTCCCGTCTCGTGACAATTTATCCAAAGTCAGCATGCCGGAAGTCGAAGTTGTCTGGTATGACGGTGGACTTAGGCCGTCCCTGCCCGAAGGATTTCCCTCGGGCAAAGATCTCAACGATGGTGGTGGATGTGTCATCTTTCACGGAACGAAAGATACATTGATTTGCGGATGTTACGGCAAAGATCCGTGGTTATTATCGGGCAGAGTTCCCCATGTTCCTAAGGGTCTGAGAGAAGTCACCACTTCTCATGAAATGGACTGGGTTCGAGCTTGTAAGGAAAGTGCTTCAAACCGGACGGAAACGGCTTCACCCTTCTCGGAAGCCGGGCCTCTCAACGAAATGGTCGTCATGGGTGTTCTCGCTATACGTCTCCAGGCCCTCAATCAGGAATTACACTGGGACGGCGAAAACATGAAATTCACCAACATCCCTACCGATGCAAAAATCAGGACGGTTATCGAAGACGGTTTCCAGATCAAAGATGGTCACCCGACTTTTTCGAAAAAATGGACGGATCCTGTCAATGCCATCGCATTTGCCAACGAATTGATCAAGCACACCTATCGTGACGGATGGAAACTTCCGGAAATGCCACACTAAGTGCATGATTAAAAAACATTGAAACACAACAATATCATCTATTATTGAAATGAAATACATCATCCCAGTATTGAGCAGTTGTCTGACATTAGGCTCACTGTTAAACGCTAAAGAAGCCTCTGTCAAAACGGTCAACACAGAAGACAATCAAACTATTGAATATAAGGAATTGGAAAAGCCTTCCGTCGATTTAAGTCAATTTGCCAAAGATGAGGACGGATACATCCACATCTTTGACGGGAAGACACTCAAAGGTTGGAGAGGATACGGAAAAGATGCCGTTCCCAGCAAGTGGACCATTGACAACGGAGCCATCAAATTCAACGGTACGGGAGGAGGAGAAGCCCAAACCAAAGAAGGCGGAGACCTTATTTTTGCCCATAAATTCAAGAATTTCGAACTTGAATTGGAATGGAAAGTTTCCAAGGGAGGCAATTCTGGAATTTTCTATCTGGCAAGAGAAATTCAATCCAAGGACACCAAAACCAACACATGGAGAATGGAACCCATTTACATTTCTTCCCCAGAAGCACAGGTTTTGGATAATGATAATCACCCGGATGCAAGACTAGGCAAGAAAGGCAACAGAAAGTCGATGTCGCTTTACGACATGATTCCCGCCAATCCTCAGAATGCCAAGCCTTCCGGAGAATGGAACAAGGCCAAAATCCTTGTATACAAAGGAACAGTTGTCCACTCCCAGAACGACGAAAATGTCCTAGAATATCACCTTTGGACTCAACAATGGACAGACATGTTGCAGGCCAGCAAGTTCAGCAAGTCGAAATGGCCGTTGGCTTTTGAATTGTTAAACAATTGCGGGGGAGAGACCAAAGAAGGCTACATCGGCCTCCAAGACCATGGAGACGATGTCTGGTACAGAAACATCAAGATCAAAGTCCTCGACTAAGATTCGGCATTCACTCTAACAACCATGGCCTGTGTTCCGTTTTGACTACGAACACAGGCCATTTATGCACTTTCGTCAAAAAATGAACTCAAAAAAAGCATTTCTTTCAGGAATTATGTGTATCCTGTTCTCAGCGCTTTGTTTCGACCGACAACAAGTCTTCGCAGAAGTCAATGCCCTTCCTCAAAAAAATATTGCTCTGCAACTTTACAGCGTCAGGCATGACCTGCAAAAGGATTACAAACATACTATTCAACAAGTCAGGGAAACGGGGTACACAATGGTGGAAGCTGCTAATTATAGAGATGGAAAATTCTACGGCCTGACTCCGGAGGACTTCAAAAAAAATCTTAAAGAAGTAGGACTTCGTCCTTTATCTTCACATGTAGGAAAAGAATTGAGCAGAAATGAATTACAGTCTGGAGATTTCAGAGAATCGTTGAAATGGTGGAACGCCTGTATTGACGACCACAAAACAGCAGGTATTACCTACATCATCGTCCCATGGCTATCCGTTCCCAATACATTGAAAGATTTGCAAACTTACTGTAACTACTTCAATGAAATAGGAAAAAAATGCAGGGAAAGGGGACTTTCGTTCGGATACCACAATCATTCCCACGAATTTTCTAAAGTTGAAGGACAATTGATGTATGATTACATGATTGAACATACTGACCCAAAATACGTTTTTTTCCAAATGGATGTCTATTGGATGGTCATTGCTCAACAAAGCCCCGTTGATTATTTTCACAAGTACAAAGGGCGTTTTGAACTGTTGCACATCAAGGACAAACGAGAAATAGGACAAAGTGGAATGGTGGGATTTGATGCCATTTTCCGTAACACCGATACAGCCGGGACAAAGTACCTGATCGTCGAACAGGAACACTTTAGCCAGAACTCTTTTCATGGAATCAAACAAAGTTTAAAATATTTGCAAGAATGTCCCCTGGTCAAAGAACATTACGGCATTTCTTCATCCAAAAAATAACCTGTTTTTGATTGTTTAAATAACTCGATTTCAAGACTTTTCGCACAAAAATCAAACAATTAAAATATCTGATCGCGAAAGCATCTTTAGATATATATAGTCAATCTTATTTGCATATGATTTTTCTTATCTTGTAGCCTTACAGAAACTACTTAACACAACAAATAGTAAATATATTTATATATCAACAAATAAGCATTATCACCCGAAAGATCATATTTAATATTTCATTTTTTGAGTTCATTTAAGTATTTTGAATCAATATCAAAATGGGAGAAAATCGTTATTTTTAAAGCTATAACAAGAGCATTCAACAAGACCTCGGAGACGATAGTTCCAAAGTTTCGTTATCCATAGGTTCTTCTCTGAATCAGTTTCATTTTCCATTGGTAACTTTTCGTTATTCCATTATTTTTGTATATCCCCCACATGCGTATGATCGGCAGGAACCAATCACTTAAGTTATCAGCCAATTTCACAAACTTCTCGGATACCTCGTACCACAAGATGGCTATCAGTCCCTTAAGATGACGGATGTTTCTCTTGCAGGATTCCTGAGCCTGATCCGTCTTGTTTAAAAGCTTACAGAACTCTTCTTGAACATGTAGGCTGATTCAATCACTTCATACGCTTCAAGACACCTCTTCAGTTCCTTCGCCTGGCGTTCTGTGACATTCTTTCCATGCTTACGAAGAATGCATGTCACTTGATTGACGTGTCCATTTGATCTCATCCTTTCTTTTCTGGAAGAACTCCATGAATTTCTCAACGTCCAGGCGGATGACGTGGAATCTGTCTGCCAGAAGTTGGAAATTCCTTTATTGAATTGTTGGGCAATATGTTGATGCTGGGTTTCACTGTTGCGTTTTTCCCTCTGAGATCTCCAATCTTTTATCTGAAGACGCTTCTAAAAACCGGACATTTGAATCGTCTTGCCTTGATAAACACAGTCCTCCACGCCGCGTCGTATGCCCTCCATGCTTGAGTTCCCCCCTATCTATCTACTACCCATTATTCAGGGAAAGCCGACTTCATCAATAAAGTTGAAGTCAGATTTACCTTGCTGCTACTCGCTAAATATCAAGGCTGTTCCACCTCTTCAGATAGCTTATAGAGAAGTACCTCTCCAAGAAGCGTAACAGTAAATAATTCTGCAAAGCCAGGCTCTACGTCAGAATCGATGGATGAGTCCATCTCGCCCTCCCCCCCAGCAATCCACCTCCAACCACAACACCATCAACCCCTAACGCAAAAGGAGCCGTCCCAGCCGGGAGGCTCCTTTGAAAGTTTTTGGTAGGCCTGCCAGGACTCGAACCTGAAACAACGGAGCCAGAATCCGTCGTGTTGCCAATTACACCACAGGCCTTTTTGCTGTAACGGGGGTTCTTCTATCACCGGGTTCCGGGCAAGTAAAGAGAAAATTGATGCGGGGAGGAAAAAATATTTCCCTTTGCCGACTTGATTTGACTTGTAGATTTTCCGGAATATTTCTATAGAATAACTTATTTGAGTTTCTATGACTGAACCATCCTTTCCCACCCAAGATGAACTCTCCCTGGCCGTCACCCGACTCCAGGCACTTGCCGCAGAACTGAATCAGGTTTTGTACGGAAAGGAAGAGCTCATCAATCTGACAATCATCGGCGTTCTCGCCCGTGGCCACATCCTTTTGGAAGGCCTGCCGGGGCTGGGAAAAACGGAATTGGTCAAAGGCCTCTCCAAAGCCCTCGGCATCACGGCCCGGCGCGTGCAATTCACCCCGGACCTTCTGCCGGGCGATATCACCGGCAATCCCATCCTGCAAGAACAGGATGGCAAAAGGGATTTCGTCTTCCAACCCGGACCAGTCTTTACCAATATTCTTCTGGCGGATGAAATCAACCGAGCCTCCCCCAAGACGCAGTCCTCCCTTCTGGAGGCTATGCAGGAACGCCGCGTCACCGTCATGGGAGAAACCCATTCCCTTCCCAACCCCTTTTTCGTCCTCGCCACGCAAAACCCGATTGAACTGGAAGGCACTTACCCGTTACCGGAAGCGCAGCTCGACCGTTTCCTGTTCAAGATCCGCGTGGACCGCAACCCGGCCGATGTCCTTGCCAAAATCGTCCTGAATCGAGAAATCGGAGTCGAACCGACTGTAAAATCCGTTCTGGATGCCGAAACCCTCCTCCAGCTCATGGACCTTGTTTCACGCATCGGCATTCCGGAAGTCGTTGCCAACTACATCGGCCGTCTTGTCAATGCAACCCATCCCGGAGAATCGAAAGCTTCCCAAGGCGTCAAATACGGCTCGAGTCCCCGCGCCGCCCTCGCCCTCGCATCAGCGGGCAAGGCCCGGGCTCTAAGTCAGGGAAGATCCTTCTGCTCGTTTGAGGATGTCCAGTATGTACTCCATCCTGTCCTGGAACATCGCATCCTGCTCAACCACATGGTTCGTCTGGAAGGAACTACTCCCTCCGATATTGTCGACAGGATTCTTGAGGAAATCCCCGCCCAGGAAAAATCGCTTCCCGATTCCCTGAGCGCGGCCAAAGTCAAATAATCCCTTTCTCCGATCATCCTTCTCTCCCCCCCTTCATGAATACTCCGGCATTACTCCGCCGAGGCGCCTTCCTGCTGTGCACATTGTGTACCCTGGCCCTTGCCCTGGTTTCCGACGCTAAAACCATCCCCATCCCGACGGCTAAAAACAGCGGGATCACCATCCAGATGACACCCGCCTTCGACGAATGGAACGGCAATGGGTTCATGCCGGTGCTCATCGAAATCTCCAATTCCACCCCCTATCAAGGGAATTGGGAGGTATCTATCTTTAGCAAAACACAACTGCCGTACCGATTTTCCGTCCCTCCCGGAGGCACTCTCCGGGAAATCATCTACCTCAACCAGAACCTGGGAGAAGATTACCGCGATATCAGGACAAGCTGGGAGGGCACTGCCATCGAACGTAAAGCAGCCTCCTCCATCTCTCTGACGGACAACCCAGGCTGGCGTACCCGGGAAGAATACTCCTACATCGGAGAAAAATCCCTCCCGGCCAAGCAGGCAACGTCCTTCGAAGACGCGATCAAGGACAATGGCAATTGGAACGCCTCCTTCTCGATCATGGACTGGCCTGCCGACCCGCGGGTCTACACCAGTAAGGAAATCCTTATCGTCCCGGAGGAAACTTTTACCAACCGTATTGATACCCCCCATCGGCAAGCCATCCTGGACTGGGTTGCCACAGGTGGCGTTCTCTGGCTGGTCACCAATGACAAGAACCTGAAAAAGCCCATCCAAAACCATCAATTCGGCAGGATCCTCCATCTTCCCGACATTGAAGAACTTTCCTTGAAGGAACGGAAGGACTTCCTCGACACACTCATTAAAGACACCCGTAAAAATCTGCAAAAAATGCCCAATTGCCAGCCAACGATCACCAACCAGGAAGCTCTGGCTTACAAGCTCGGAGAACCCTCCATGTTTCTTGGCTTCCTTCTTTTTGTTTTCGCTCTCCTTGCCGGGCCGGTCAGCTTGAAATACTGGGCACCCGTGGGCAAACGGCAAAGGCTGTTCGTCATCATCCCTTCTCTGGCACTCGTCTTTTCGTCCATCCTGGCAGTCGCTATCCTGTTCTCCGAGGGAATAGGCGGGCAAGGCATCCGGAAAACCCGGATTCTCCTCTTCCCCGATTCGCATTCCGCTTTCATCTGCCAGAACCAAATCTGCCGGACCGGGGTCATCATCGGACAGTCTTTTCCCCTGGATGAAAAAGTCGACATGAAATCATCTCGTATCACCAATATCACCGAGACTTCCATGGGCATGGAACATGAGGGGAATTATGTACGCAACAGAAGCACGGCATCCGGCAATTGGTTCCCGGACCGGTCCATGCTCAAGCAAAGCCTCGGCACTTTCACTCAAACACGCGCCAGAGTGACTCTTCTGCCTGAGAGCAGAGACGGAGCTCCCGTTCTGCTAAGTACATTCCCAACCAGCCTCAGCAACGTGATTTTCAGGGATGAACACGGTCAATTCTGGAAGATACCCAATCTTCCTACCGGAACCAAGGTTTCGGCCCAACCCGTGGAAAAGCCGAACCAGCAGTACAAGGACATGCAGGAAAACACCTTCTTAGCCGATGCCGAGAAGAATGATAAACTCGGTCCCATCCCTTCGCACCCGGATATCCATTGGAACCAGGATACAATCCAGGTTACCGGACCCGTCTCCATCCAACCTTCCACAACCCGCTGACAAGCATGACTTCTTCCCCTTTGCTTACCGTCCGAAATCTCTCCCGTTCATTCGGGAAGCTCAAGGCGGTTGACAACATTTCCTTCCAGCTGGAGCGAGGCAAAGTCATCGGCCTCATCGGCGCCAACGGCGCCGGCAAGACAACCACCATGCGCATGCTGGCTACGTTGGACTTCCCCGACTCCGGAGAAATCATCATCAATGGAACCAACGCTGTCGATTACCCGGAAAAAGTACGCAGTCTCATCGGCTGGATGCCGGATGCATTCGTCCCGTATAAAAACACCAGCGTCCTGGAATACATCGACTTTTTCGCCAGAGCCTACGACATTCCCTCGGATAAAATCGGCAATGCCCTGGAAGACGTTATCAACTTCACGGAACTGGGAAGTCTGCTCGACCGCATGGTCGACAAGCTATCCAAGGGCCAGACACAACGTCTGTGCCTTGCCCGCACGCTTATCAGCAAACCCGAATTGCTGATTCTCGACGAACCGGCCGCTGGATTGGATCCCAAAGCCCGCCTCGAATTCAAAAACCTTGTCCATTTGCTGAAGGACATGGGAAAAACCATTCTCATCAGCTCTCACATCCTTTCCGAACTCGGAGAAATGTGCGATTCGCTCATCTTCATGGATGCAGGAACCATCATCCATGACGGCAACAAGGAAGATCTGCTCCATACGCATGATGAGCAAAGCGGATGGCCATTCGAAATCGAACTTGCCGACGCTGATACGGACAAGCTCTCCATGTGGCTTTCCCTCCGTCCCGGCTGGAAATTCCGGGAACAACGGAAGAAGGGAGCCCTCGCCTCCTTCCATAGCAATTCTCCGGACGCCATCGCCGCCGAGCTCCGGGAGATGGTCAAGGACATTCCCGTCTGCGGATTCCGCCAATGTGAACGGAGGCTGGAAGAAGCCTTTGTCGACATTCTGAAACAACAGCCTGCTATCGAAGCAGCTATGCTTTCCACTCCCTCCGAAGTCCAGACGAATACCCCACCTTCCTCCGCCATATGAATACCATCTTTTCTTCCCGCGACTTCCCCCTCTGGATTCCTCCGGCTCTGGTCAAAGAACTGCGCCAGTGCATGCGAACCCCGGCCTTTATGAACATGCTGACGATTGTCCCCTGTTCTCTCGCCATCATATTCCTGCTCAGCCTTATCCACACGCCAGACGGTGATACGATCATCGGCCAGAGCAGCCTCAACAACTGGTTCTGGGGTATCCTCGTTCTCTGTATGACCATTCTCGTCCCCAACTGGGCTCTCGGTTCCATGCGGGTCGACATCGCAGACAAAAGCGGAGACCTGATCATGCTCACACGGCTGACTCCACGCCGCACGGTTTGGGGAAAGTGGGTTGCCTACATGGCATTGGCAGCCCTGATCATCTGTTCCCTCCTGCCCTTTGCCATCATCCGCTACTTCGGAGGCCAGATCAGCCTGGCCAACGACTTGTTCCTTCTGTTCTGTACCTATCTTTCCTGTTCCATCCTGACGGCGGGAGCCATCTGGATATCCGGCATGCCCATCGTCCTGAGGGCGCTTTTTTCACTGGGAACCGGTATTTTCTCCATCACGTTACTCTCTTCCTTCTTCGTGCCTATGGAGACCGCCAGGCTTATTGACGCTCTGGACGTACCAGCCACGCTGACCATCATGGTAACGGACAGTATTATCCTCATCGCCGGATTCCTGTTGTTGTCGGCGCGCTGGCTTTCCCCACCTTCCATCAACACCGCGACCTTGCTCCGCTGTCTTCCCCTGCTGTCCATCATCCCCTCATGCGTGCTGACGATGAATTCATCCTGGGAAAACCTCATTCCTTTCCAAATCGTTTTCATCTCGTTTTTCGTCACCCTGATCGTCATTCTGGAACTAACGACACCGACAACGTTTTTACCCATCCATATCATTAATGCTTCGAAAAAACGATTCAGTCTGATCCGGAAGATTTTCTTCATGCCCGGCCTTCCCTCCGCTGCGGCATTCACCCTGCTGGTTTTCTTCCTCTACTCCGCCGCCGCCTCTTTCCTGTTACCGGAAGATTTTGAGAAGATGCCCAAAATCATGTTCTTCTTCCTGACTCTTGCAGCCTGGTACTCTACCATCGTACCGGCATTGCTCCTGTATCCGTTCCAGAAAAAACTCGGGATAGCCACTCCCATCATTTATGTTATCCTCTTCTACATCTTCCTGGGAATATGCGGCATTTTCACCATGATGAAGGCTGACTTCCTGACCGCACTGATCCCCAACGGCAGCGTCATCGTCTTGCTGAAGGACGCCGGAACCGGCAGCGAATCCATTCTCATCATATGGTCCAGTATCCTCTCGTCCGTTTTTGCCGCCCTCTGGCTGATCTACCTCACCCAACCCTGGTTCCGGGTATGGAAGAAGGGATCGGCAATCGCAGCGGCACTCCATAAAAAATCCGAGGGTCATCCTACCGAACCATGACCGAGCCCGACAATACATCCGCCGAAGCCTACCGGGAAGCTCTCCACGCCTCCCGGCGCTTCAGCCTGCCCTTCTCCCGCCAGTCGTGGCAGGGGCGTCAAGGTGGCTGGAAAGGTAACGATACGGGCAGTTCCATCGACTTCCAGGATCATCGCGACTATCAGTGGGGCGACGATCCCCGGGCCATCCACTGGGCAGCCTACGCCAGAACCGGGCAACTCACCATGAAGTTGTACCGGGCGGAAGTATCCCCCATTGTAGAAATTGTCCTAGATGCCTCGCCCTCAATGTTCATGACCGAAACCAAAGCCATTCGCACAGAATCCCTTTTGCTCTTCTGCCTCGAATCCGCCCTCGGCAACGGTTCCCCCGTCCGCTTCCATGCCGTCTGCGGCAACCGCATTATCCCGCTGGAAATCGATGCCGTCCGCTCCGGTTCCTGGAAAGAACTCATACATGGCCTGGGCGCCGATGAAACGATGCCAGTCATTCCCGTCTGGAAGGGAGACGGTATGAAAGTCCTGATTTCGGACCTTCTTTATCCGGGTGACCCCATCACCCTGCTTGGAGCCATGAATGCCGGAGGAGGTACATCCGTCATCCTGGCTCCCGCCCTCGCGGAAGAAGCAGCATTCAATCACATCGGCAACATCCGTCTGAAAAACTGTGAAACCGGCCAGACCCGAATCCAGCGAATCACCCCCTCGCTGGCGGCGAAATATGAACGTGCCTACGAACGCCACTTTTCCCTCTGGCGGGAAACCTGCCGCCGCTTCTCCGCATCAATGGCCAGAATCCCGGCGGAAGGCTCCCTGAGCAATGCCCTGTGCGGCGATGCCCTCCGACAGGAAACCGTCGAAATGCGTTAACCACCACCTCCCACAAGCCACCGGATCCATCTTCATGCTACCCCATCTTTCCAACATGATCGGCCTCTGGGGATTACTGGGTATTCCCCTCATTGTTGCGATCCACTTTCTCCGGCACAAGACGAAGGAACAGCTTACCTCCACCATGTTCCTGCTGGAAGTTCTCTCTCCCGAGGATCGTACGGGGAGGTTCTGGGACAGGCTGCGAACCTCCCGGACATTCTGGCTTCAAATCCTATGTGTCCTTCTGTTGACGTGGGTGCTGGTTTCTCCGCAATGGGTTCGAGAAAACACGTCCCGTCCGGTTATTTTCGTCGTGGATGATTCCATCTCCATGGGCCCGTTCCGCCAGGAGGCAATCCAGGCCGTCGCCAAGCGAATGGGAGAACTGGACGCTTCGGGAATTCCCTCGATTTGGACGATTATGCCCAGTTCGTCCCGTAACACGTCGATATACAGGGGAACAAATGCCCGAGAAGCTCTCACCGCACTCGGCTCCTGGGAACCGCGATCCGGCACCCACGATCCCGCCCCCGCCCTCCGCACGGCCGAAGCTGTTGCCGGTAAAATAGGAATCACCCATTTCATCACTAATAACAGGGAGATGGTACCTCCGGCGCAGTCGGCCACCGGTATCGGGAAACCGCTGGACAACACCGGATTCGCCGGGATTACGCCTCAGGAACAAAGCGCCATGCCCAAATGGCGCATCGCCGTCAGGAACAATGCCGCCACCCCCCAGGAACGGGAACTGACTGTCCGCATCCCGGGCAAAGAAAGCAAACCGTCCACCCGGACACTCAAACTCAACCCGCAATCCGTCGTCGAGTTCGATATGGTACTGCCCAACGGAGTCGATTCCATGGAGCTGACCCTGACTCCCGATGCCTTTCCGGAAGACGATTCCCTGACCCTGGTGCACCCTCAGCCTCATCCGGTCGCCTTCTCGATCAACCTGAAAGACCAAGCTGCCGCCAATTCCATCCTCAAACTGGCGCAAGGCATTCCCGGATTCCGGAAGGCATCCCCGACAGAGAAGCCGCAACTCAGCATTATCTCCGGTTCCCAATACAAGCCGCAACAGGCCCCCGAACCGGCTATCGTACTGGCAGCCAACTCCATGTCCGCCCCTCCGCAAGGTTCCATCACCCCGGAAAAACATCCGTTGACCGAAAGCCTCGGCTGGGGATCTCTCCTCATTGCCGCCCCGGGAGATCTCACGCCGGAACCCATGGACATCATCCTTCTCTGGCATGGAGAAACACCCCTGGCATGGCTCCATGGCAACAGGCTCGTCTTGAACTGGCAGTGGGAAAAATCCAATGCCGACCGAATTCCCGCCCCCTTGCTGGCTATCCGCAGATTCATGGGAAACGTTCAGGACAAAGCTCCCGGAACACTCCAGGACAATGTCCCATCCGGGACCCGGCTGGACTTTCCCCACGGTTCCCGGATGACCGTCACAAGAAAAAACGGAAGTGTGCGCCACGATATCTTCAAGGGCACTACCCCGGGGGAATCCTGTCTCATCCGGATAGATCCGTCCGGGGATGACGCCCAGCCCCTTTTCAAAGGATCCGTCTGGTTCGCCGACACCAGGCAGAGCGATTTTACCCGTTGTTGCAGTTTTGAACAAATCATCGATAAGAATGCCTCTCTCCTGGAACAAATGTTTGAACCCGATCCATTCGTTCCCTTCTGGATCTTCCTGGCCGGCTGCTGCATGCTGGGATCCTGGTTTACCCCCGCTTCGGAAAGGAGGAATCAAGCATAATGATGCTCCGCCTCCTCGCTCCTGAATGGCTTTTCCTCCTGCCCCTGCTAGCCCTCGCAGGTTGGAAATACAGGTTCCTGCGCCTCCATGCACCCGTACGTGCAGCAGCCCTGATTGCCTTTATCCTTGCCTTGGCACACCCCGTTTTCAACAAGGGAGGCAGTGAAATGGACCTATGGGTCATGGTGGACCAATCCAATTCCACCGGAGGCATACCGACCAACCAATCCACAGAGTTGCAGTCCATTCTGGAAAAAGCCAAGCGGCCCGGCGACCGCGTCCGCCTCGTAGACTTTGCCGGAGAAGCCATCCTCCGCGGCAAAGGGGATCCCGTCTTCTCCAGCATGATCCCGGGGACGCGAATGGAAGATGCCATCTCCTACATTCTGGCGCAGATGGATAGGACGCGGACCAATCGTATCCTCATGCTGACGGACGGTTATTCCACCCAGCCTCTTGACGTCATCACGGCCAGGCTTATCGAAGAAAAAGTTCCTCTGGACTACCGCTTGGCCGCCCCGGACATGTCGGACGACATTCGCATCGGCGATATTCAGCGCCCGCCGCGCATCCGCCCCGGCGAAGCAGCCACACTGACGTTCGACATTATCGGCAATCCCGCCCAAAACACCACAGTCCCCTGGAAAGTCGTCAAGAACGGAGGGTCTACCATTTCCGGCACGGCCACTCTCGACAAAGGCCGGGCTACCGTCCGCCTGACCGACCGCAGCGCCACTCCGGGCATAGTCTCCTATGACATTTCCGTCCTACCCGCCAACGATACCGTCACTCTTAACAACACGGCGGAATGCGTCATGGAAATCACCGGTGGCAATAAAATCCTCCTCCTCAGTCCGTTCGAATCGGATCCCATGGAGCCCTTCCTCCGGGCTCAGGGATTCGACATCCTCCGTCCAAACGATCCGTTCCGGCTGAACGCCAACTCACTGACGGGTGTCGGACTCGTCATCGTCAACAATGTTTCTGCGGCGGAGGTCTCCCCGGACTTCCTCAAAGGGCTTGATTTCTACGTCAGAGAACAAGGCGGAGGATTCCTCATATGCGGCGGTTCCAATTCATTCGGATCCGGCGGGTACTTCAACTCGCCGGTCGATGAACTTCTGCCCGTTTCCATGGAGTTGAAAAACGATAAAATCAAACTGATGACAGCCATGAGCATCGTGCTGGACCGTTCCGGTTCCATGGCTATGTCAGCGGGAAGCGGTGGCAAAACGAAAATGGATCTGGCCAACTCAGGAGTTGTCCAGACGATCAAACTTCTGGGACAGGAAGACTACGTCTCCGTCCATGCCATCGACAGTTCTCCGCATGCCATCGTCTCCATGTGCAACGTCGGAGCCAACAGAGACAAAATGCTCAGTGTCGTTCCACGAATCGAATCCATGGGGGGAGGCATCTTCATCGGAGAAGCCCTCCGAGCGGGCTGGCGCCAGTTGAAGCAAACCGACTTCGGCAACCGCCACCTCATCCTGTTTGCCGATGCCGCCGACTCGGAAGAACCGGACGATTACAAAAAAACGCTGGCCGACATGCGCAAAAACGGAGCCACCGTCAGCGTCATCGCACTCGGAACGCCGAAAGACGGCGATGCAAACCTGCTCAAGGAAATCGCCAAACTGGGAGAAGGCCGCATCTTTTTCTGCGACAATCCCAAAGATATTCCGCACGTCTTCGCCCAGGAAACCGTCTCTGTCGCCCGCGCTACCTTTATCCGGGAAAACACCCCTCTGCATTCCGTCGCCGGATGGAATCAGATATCACCCGCCCGCATGGAATGGCCCACCTCCGTCAACGCTTACAACCTATGCTACCTGAGGGACGGTGCCACGGCCGCCTGCATCACCGGCGATACCTACAAAGCACCCCTCGTCGCCTTCTGGAACCGCGGATCGGGCAGATCGGCAGCCATCACCTTCCCCACGGGCGGCAAATATGCAGCCAACGTCCTGGCATGGAAAAATTACGGAGATTTCATCCAAACCTTTGCCCGCTGGCTTATCCGCCGAGACATGCCGGAGGGATTCTCCGTCCGGGCCACGATGCGCGGAGAACGGCTTGATGTGGAACTTCTCTACTCGGACGAAGCCGTTCTGCAAATGGCTAAACGCATGCCGGAGCTCACCATGAATGTTACCGGCAAGCAAATGTCGAAAACCGTCAAGGGAGTCTGGGAACATATCCGTCCGGGAGTTTTCCGCTGTTCCTTCCCGGCGGCTCATGGAGAAACCTGGAGAGGAGCTATCCGCATCGGCGATCGCAACATCCCCTTCGGCCCCATCAGCATGTCCATGGATCCGGAATGGACCATGACGCCGGAAAGCAAATTGGATTTCCTCTCCATGGTGCGTCAATCAGGAGGGCAGGAACGCATTGATCTAACCTCCATCATGCAATCCCCGCGCAACATATCCTCTCTGGATACGCGCAACGGCCTCATCTGGGCATTCCTGATCCTGATGCTGGCCGATGCTTTGCTCACTCGCCTCAATATATCCCTGCTCCCCGGAAAAAAGAACGGAAGGCAGGATCACGACGACATTCGCACCGAAACCGTCTGAAAAACAACCGCATCCGATTACTTGAAAAAAGAGCGCATCGCTTCACGTTCGGCAGGATCCAGATCATCCTTCCAGATAGAATCACCGCCCTTGGCCGGAGTAGCAGCCTTCCCGCCGTTTCTACCGGCAGCTTCCTGTTCCTGATCCATCGAAGGAGCCGAGGATTCCGTCCCCGTCATGGAACCGAGAGCCGCATGGGACATATCCGTATTGCTAACTCCTGTACGCGAGCCGTCCTGCAACTGCTGGTTGGAATCGCCGAAAGCTAAAGGAGCATCGCCCCTGCCGCGGGAAATTCCGCCTCTCCCCCATTTTTCCCCATTCCCGTTCCCATCCTTGCAAAGGGAGGGAAAATCATCGGGATTGACGACGGACGACATGCCACTCCCCGGATTATCGCATAAATCATTCAACTGGTTGGATGCATTGCGGAGTTGCTCCGCCAGCTTGCGAAGCTGGTCGGGCGACAAGGAACTCATCCCGGCTGCAGCCATCGCATCCATACGTGCCGCCAAGTCTCCGCTGGGACGTAATGTTCCCTGTTCCATCCCCTTAAGAGCTTCTTTCAAGTTTTGCAGGGCATCAGAGGCATTCCCCCCCTGCATGCTTTGCTGGATAGCCGCCTCCACGCTGGATAAATTACCGGCCATTTCGTTCATCGCCGCCATCGTCCGCGAAGCCAGGGTATCAGCAGCCTCCAACCCGGCATGAGAGTACATGTCCTCCCCGGTCATTTTCTGCAATTCCTCCATCTCCTTTTTCAGTTCCTCCGTCGATTCAGGCGCGATTTCCTCCATCTCATCCAACTTCTCCATCCATTCCTCCACCTGGGCAAGAGCGGGCGATTTCTCAGAATATTGAGGCAAGGCATTCTTCATTTCCGGCAAAGGCATCAGCCACCCTGCCAGCAGAATCGCCACACCGCCTGCCAGCCACCCCAGGACAGGAGCCGCTTTGACATTCAGAATTGAACGCGCAGGAATATCGCTTATGCGAACGTGAATTCCCCATTCCTCTTCCGCGCTTAAAGCCGCATTCAACCCCAAGCGTTCATCCATCAACGCCAGAGTGTCCCGGCGCGAAAACAAACGGGACGAACATCCCTTCCAGGCCCAAACAACCAAACCGGCGGCAACCAGTCCGGCCACCAAAGGCACAAACCACGGCCATATGTCCACACGACGGTTCCAATACACCAAAGCCGCTATTACCGTACATGCGACAAAAACAGGGATCGCCACCGTCTCTAACAAAATACAGGCATTAATGCACAACTTAATGCGGGAAACGCAAGAATTTCTAATTGAGGCCTCACCTGATGACATGTCTGCATGCTGAACCATTCATCGCCTTTTGGGAAGATAAAAATCATTGCTCTTGACCTCATCTCCGGGCAAATCTACGTTTCCTGTATCATGCAGTACAGCAACGCTCTTACATTCTTCCGCACCGATCCCTACCGCTACAATTGCGCCCAATCCATCTGTGCCGCATTCGGCCGGGACGACCTTCTGGAATCACTCTCCTCCTGTGGCGGAGGTAAAGCTCCGGACGGTCTTTGCGGAGCCCTGTACGGAGCCCTCCAAATCATCCCCGCTCATCGTCACGAAGCCGTAAAAGAAGCATTCCTCCAAGCTGCCGGTTCTACGTATTGCCTCCAACTCAAAAAGGAATGCAAAGTTCCCTGCCGGCAATGCGTCACCATCGCTCAAGAACTTGCCGCACGGGAACTTGATTAATTCTCCCTCTGTTTCCCTTGAGGGAGCGGGCTGCATCAAGTCGTATCAATTTCTCGGAATCCACCAAGCCTGCCGGGATCTCAAGTCAAGCAGGATTCTGCCCCGTGAGAGGATATCCGCCCCGACAACCCCCAGATCCGAACCGAGCATGATCTGGATACCGGAAAGTTCCAGTCCGCCCCACCGAACGGATGCGACTTCCACAATACTGGTGGAGGCGAAACGTGTTTTCCCGTTGACATCCAGCCAGACGACATCGCCCTTTCTTTCCTTGACCTCCCCTTTCCAATCCCGGGAAGGAAGGCACGTTTGCGTTGCTCCCGTGTCGATGACCAGACGCACGGCAGTCCCGTCCAACGACATCAAAGCCTGCATATGACCATTGCGGACGGAAACGGGAAGAGGAGTGGCGTGGAGGCGCTCCAGCAAATCGTCCGCGGGCACCCCCAGCAAGAAGGTCAACGTATTCTCCTGCAAATCGACAAGAAGGGGAAACATGCCCATCACATTCATTCCCAACAGACCATCCACGGGTTTTCCTCTGCAATTTCCCAACTGAGGCATATCCATGACAAGCAGGTTCATGCCGTAAACGCTCAGACCTCCGACAGCTAACGAACGGACAAACGCCATATCGACATCCCTGCGGATATTGCTTCCTTCCCCGGGATTCACCGGAACCGTCTTCCGCTTCGACCAGTTGCGGCGGAAGGAATCCCTGCGCAACACCGTTGCATTGGCACCCGTATCCACCACCATATGGCACTCCTTTCCGTCGATTTTCACCGGCACGACAATCAACCCATGATAATCCTCCCCCGTCACCGTTGTAATGCCCACACTGCCCAAAGCCTCCCGCACAGCGTCGTTTCCATCCCCTCCCGGACGGGTAGAACACATCGGAAGCAGCCCGAATATGGCGAGCAGCAAGAGAATGGAAGTCCAACGACGCATATGGCAGAGATATTCTCCTAATCTTTGTTAAAATCAATCACTAATCCATTGACTTTCCGCTTCTGCATTGTCAGGATTATGGACGTTCAATTTCATCCCCTCTATGAGCGACGACCCAATCAAATCAACACCTCTGGCTTCCAAGCACATTGAACTTGGTGCCAAAATGGTTCCCTTCGCAGGCTGGAACATGCCAGTCCAATACACCGGTATTATTGACGAGCACAAGGCAGTGCGCGAATCCTGCGGCATTTTCGATATCTCCCATATGGGGCAATTCATCGTCTCCGGGCAGGGTGCAGCAGCATGGCTGAATTCCATGCTGACCAACAACATCGACAAGCTGGGCATCAACCAGGGGCAATACACCATCATGCTCAATGAAAAAGCCGGAGTTATCGACGACTTGATCATTTACCGCTGCGGAGAAGACACCTATTTCGTCGTCGTCAATGCTTCCAAGATCGACGAAGACTACGCATGGCTGTCCTCCCACAAACCGGAAGGGATCACCCTTGAAAACCATTCCGACCGCTACGCCGGCATGGCCATTCAGGGACCTCTCTGCCAGGATGTGTTCGCCAAGGTCTTCCCCGGCCTCGAACTCCCTGTCCGCAACGGTATCGCCACCCACGAAATCAAGGGACAACAGCTTTGGTTCTGCCGCACCGGATACACTGGAGAAGACGGATTCGAATTCTTCTGCCCCGCTGAACACGGCATCGAATGGCTCGAAGCCTTCGTTGCCGCCGGTGCCAAACCATGCGGTCTCGGCGCACGCGACAGCCTGCGCCTGGAAATGTGCTATCCCCTCAACGGCTCCGATCTTGATCCGGATCACACCCCGATCGAAGCCGGACTCGGCTTCTTCTGCGCCCTCGATACCGAATTCACCGGTGCGGAAATCCTTCGCGGACAAAAGGCCGACGGCCCCAAAGTCCGCCTCGTCGCCATCGAATACACGGGCAAGGGCGCACCGCCCCGCTCTCACTACTCCGTCTTCTCCGCTTCCGGGGAAGAATTGGGACAACTCACCAGCGGAGTTCTCTCTCCATCCCTGATGAAGGGAATCGCCATGGCTTACGTCCCCGTGGAATACGCCAAGGTCGGAACGGAGCTCCAAATCGACGTACGCGGCAAGAAATTCCCTGCTGTCGTCGTCAAAAAGCCATTCTACAAGAAAGGCTAATGATTTCTAAAAAAAAGAAACTGACAAATCGGAATATTTCTCTCATTTTAACTCCACATTCAAGCTATGCATAACGTACCTGAAAACCTGCTGTACTCCAAAGACCACGAATGGGTCGAAGTCAACGGTGATATTGCCACGATCGGCATCACGGACCACGCCCAGGCAGAACTGTCCGACGTTGTTTTTGTTGATCTGCCCACTGTCGGAGATTCCATCTCTGCCGGTGACGCCGTAACCGTCGTTGAATCCGTCAAGGCCGCCAGCGATGTGTACACGCCCATCTCCGGCGAAATTCTCGAAGTGAACGAAGAACTCTCCAATGATCCCGCACTGATCAACTCCGACCCGTACGCAGCCGGCTGGATCTACAAGGTGCGCATTGAGCTTCCCTCAGAATTGGACGATCTCATGAACGCCGCCGATTACGAAAGCTTCTGTTCCTGAAGCATTCTTCTCCCCGCCCCGGCGAGTCCAGTCTCACCGGGGCTCTTTTATTTTCATTCACAATCTTCATCCCCCTATTTTTCATCATGCCCGCCATTACGGACTTCCACAACCGCCACATCGGCCCCTTGGGCGCCGACCGCCAAGCTATGCTTGATTTCCTCGGCTATAAAACGCTGGACGATCTCATGGACGACGTCGTTCCTGCAAACATTCGCCTGAAAGCCCCTCTGGACCTTCCCGCTCCGTTATCCGACAACGAAGCCCTCGACCAGCTTCGCGCCATGCTCGGCAAAAACAAAATTCTCAATTCCTACATCGGCCAAGGCTACTACGGCACCCTAACGCCTAATGTCATCCTCCGCAATGTTCTGGAAAACCCGAGCTGGTACACGGCCTATACTCCCTACCAGCCGGAAATCTCCCAGGGACGCCTGGAAATGCTGATGAATTATCAGACGATGGTTTCCTCCCTGACGGGACTGCCCATCGCCAATGCCTCCCTTCTTGACGAAGGCACAGCAGCAGCCGAAGCCGTCTTCCTCTGCATGGGTTCCAAGTCCAAATCCACTACTTTCTTCGTTTCCGATGCCTGCCATCCGCAGACAATTGAAGTCATCAAGACCCGTTGCGCTCCGTTAAACTACCAAGTCATCGTTGGTGACTGGAAGACGTTCGACCCCGCCTCCTGTGAAGGCCTTGCCGGCGTCCTCGTCCAGTATCCCGATACGTACGGTACAGTTGAATGTTACGCCTCCTTCTTTGAAAAAGTTCATGCAGTCAAGGCGCTTTGCGTTGTCGCCACCGATCTGTTGGCTCTGACAATGCTGAAAGAGCCCGGTTCCTTCGGTGCCGACATCTGCGTGGGCAACTCCCAGCGTTTCGGCGTACCGATGGGCTTCGGCGGTCCCCATGCCGCATTCATGTCGGTCAGGGACGATCTCAAACGCCGCATGCCAGGCCGCCTGATCGGCATGTCCGTAGATTCACATGGCAAGCCCTGCTACCGCCTGTCCCTCCAGACGCGCGAACAACATATCCGCCGCGACAAAGCCACCTCCAATATTTGCACGGCCCAGGTACTCCTGGCCCTCATGGCGGCCTTCTATGCCATTTACCATGGCTCCAAAGGCCTCCTTCGCATCGCCGAAACCGTCCATGCCCACACGAAAACGCTGGCAGCCGCTGTCAAAGCAGCCGGACTGACCATGTACACGGGCGACTTTTTCGACACCATCGTCTTCGGAGCTCCCGGTAAAGCCGACGATCTCGTGGCTGCCGCGCTGAAAGCCGGTTACAACATCCGCCTGATCGACGCGGATCGGGTCGGCGTTTCACTTGATGAAACAACAACCAGCGAAGATGTCGAAGCCCTCGCCCAAGCCCTGACGGGAACAACTGCCCCCTCCCCAGCGGAAGGCCGCCCCGCCTGGTGCGAATGCTTCGACCGCAAAACACCGTTCTGCACGGAGACCGTGTTCAATTCCTACTACTCGGAAACGGACATGATGCGCTACATCCACCATCTCGAAACCCGGGATCTGGCCCTCAACGAAGCCATGATTCCCCTGGGATCCTGCACGATGAAGCTCAACTCCGCCACGATCATGACCCCGATCACCTGGCCAACCGCATGCGCCCTGCACCCCTTCGTGCCCGCAGACCAGTCCGAAGGCATCAGGGAAATGCTCGCCGATCTGGAAAAACGCCTCTGCACCATCACCGGATTCGACGCCTTCAGCATGCAACCCAATTCCGGGGCAGCCGGTGAATACGCCGGTCTGATGACCATTCGCAACTATCTGGAAAGCATCGGCCAGGGAATGCGCAACATCTGCCTCATCCCCACATCCGCCCACGGCACCAATCCCGCATCCGCCGCCATGGCCGGATTCAAGATCGTCGGCATCAAATGCGATGAAGGCGGCAACATCGACATAGAAGATCTCCGCAAGCAGGCCGAGACCCACAAAGATGTCCTTGCCTGCATCATGGTTACCTACCCGTCCACACACGGTGTCTATGAACCCACTATTGTCGAGCTCTGCGACATCGTCCACCAGAACGGAGGCCAGGTTTACATGGACGGCGCCAACATGAACGCCCAGGTGGCCTGGACCAATCCCGGATTCATCGGAGCCGATGTCTGCCACCTCAACCTGCATAAAACCTTTGCCATGCCTCACGGCGGAGGCGGCCCAGGCATCGGATGCATCGGATGCCGTTCCCACCTGGCCCCCCACCTGCCCGGGCATCTCAGCCTGGACAAAAAACAGGGAGCCGTGGCATCTGCCGCGTGGGGCAGCGCTTCCATCGCTCCGATCTGCTGGACCTACCTCGCCACCATGGGAGAACCCGGACTCAAGGAGGCGACTGCCGTCGCTATTCTCAATGCCAATTACATTGCCAAAAAGCTCAACGGTCTCTACCCGGTTCTTTACTCCGGCAACAAGGGACTCGTCGCCCATGAGTGCATTCTGGATACCCGGCCCATTGACGATGCCGCCCACCTCACCGTGGATGACATTGCCAAACGTCTTATGGACTACGGTTTCCATGCTCCGACCATGTCCTTCCCCGTACCGGGAACGCTCATGATTGAACCTACGGAATCCGAACCCAAGCGCGAACTTGATCGCTTCATCGAAGCCATGACCTGCATCCATGCTGAAATCCAGGCCATCATCGACGGCAAGGCAGACAAGGATGACAACGTCATGAAGAACGCTCCGCATACTGCGGAAGCCGTCTGCTCCGACAACTGGACGCATCCCTATACTCGTTCCGAAGCCGCCTATCCGGTCAAAGAACTCCGTGTCCACAAATTCTGGCCCTACTGCGGACGCGTGGACAACGTGTACGGCGACCGCAATCTCGTCTGTTCCTGCGACACCGTAGAAGCCTACGAAAAAATGACGGGGCAGGAATAATCTCCTCCCTGTTTGACGCCAATTAAGCTCCAACACCCGCGCTCCGCACAGTCGGCAGCGCGGGTGTCTTGTCTGGGGGCATCGGTCATTTCATGATAGAATTCGAGTTGTTCATTCGTATATTAACGTCAATGAAAACGACTCCCATCCTCATTGCTTCTTTGCTGTTAAGTTCTTTCCCCGGAATTTCAAATACACCTCCCAATCCTCGTCCCGTTCCGGAATTTGCAAGTGCCGGATTCTTCAACACTCAGGGCAGCCCACGTCAGGCTCACGATTTCAATGTGGGATGGCGCTTCGTTAAGGGAGATCCCAAGGGGGCACAGGAAATCAGCTTCGATGATTCAGCGTGGGAAATTGTCAACACCCCGCATGGGCTGGAGCTCGTTCCGGAAGAAGCCAGCGGATGCTCCAATTACCAAGGCCCGGCCTGGTACCGCAAGCATTTCACAGCTCCGGAATCGCTGCGAGGTAAAAAGGTCACCCTGTATTTCGAAGCCCTCATGGGAAAAGCCGACATTTACGTCAACGGCCGGAAAATACAAACCCATCTTGGAGGTTATCTGCCCGCCATTGTCGACGTAACGGATATCCTCATCCCCGGGCAGGAAAACATCGTCGCTGTCCGCGTCGATAACAAAAACGATCCATCCTATCCGCCAGGCAAACCCCAGGAAACACTGGACTTCGTGTACTTCGGCGGCATCTACCGCGATGTTTACCTCATTGAAACCGATCCGGTACACATCACCGATGCCAACGTTGCCAACCAGGAAGCCGGAGGCGGAATCTTTTTCCGAACTCTGTCCGCCACCGACGACCAAGCCCGAGTCGGAGCCAAAGTCCATGTCGCCAATGAAAGTAACCGTGAGCGTAGCCTGTTTGTTGAGACCGTCCTGACCGATTCACAAGGCAACAAAAAGGGCGGCTACAAATCTCCCCTCAAGTTGAAGCCGGGAGCATCCGCACATGTGGATGGAGAATGGGATATCAAATCCCCTGACTTGTGGTCACCCGACTTTCCCCGGTTATCGCGCCTCACCGTTAATGTCATTGAAAATGGTAAAGTCCTGGATTCCCAAACCATCAAAGTCGGCATCCGCCACTTCGTCATGAACGACCAGGGATTTATCCTCAACGGGAAGCCTTTCCCCGGCAAGCTGATCGGCGGCAACCGCCACCAGGATTTCGCCTACCTCGGCAATGCCCTTCCCAACATCGGACAGTGGCGCGACGCGAAAAAACTCCGCGACGCCGGTTTGCGAGTCGTCCGTTCCGCCCACTACCCTCAGGATCCCGCCTTCATGGACGCAGCCGACGAACTGGGGCTCTTCGTGATCGTCGCTACTCCCGGCTGGCAGTTCTGGAACAAAAACCCGCAGTTCGGAGAACTCGTCTACGACAATATACGTCAGATGATCCGGCGTGACCGCAACCACCCCAGCGTCTGGGTCTGGGAACCCATCCTGAATGAAACGCCCTACCCCGGCGAATTCGCGCAAAAAGCATACGAGACCACGCACAAAGAATACCCATATCCTTCATGTTATGCCGGATGTGATGACAGGGAAGCTGGTGCCAACAAATACGATCTGATTTACAGCCACCCTGCCACCGTCACGGAAAACACGGTCAGCGCAGCCGGTCCCCTCAACGACTCGCGCCGCTTCAAAGGCAAAGCCTACTTCACCCGTGAATGGGGCGACAATGTCGATGACTGGGGTTCCCACAATTCGTCGAGCCGCGTTGCCCGCGAATGGGGCGAAGTCCCCATGTTGATTCAGGCCAATCATTACACCAATCCCAACTACAATTACACCTGTTGGGAAACCCTGTCCCAGGCTCCCGCTTACCATATCGGCGGTGCCCTCTGGCACCCCTTCGACCACCAGCGCGGCTACCACCCCGACCCTTTCTACGGTGGGATCATGGATGCCTTCCGCCAGCCGAAAACATCCTGGTACGCCTTCCAGGCACAACGCCCGGCGGATACCAGTGCTTCGTCCATGGCCAGCGGCCCCGTCGTGCACATCGCCAATGACATGGATCCCTTCTCGCCCCAGGACGTCACCGTCTTCACTAATTGCGACGAAGTGCGTCTCACGGCATTCGAGCGCGAACCCGTCACCCTGAAAGTACGTAAGGAAGGCCAAATGCGCCCTGGATCGACGGTACTCTTCCCCAAGGCATTTGATTTCATGACTCTCAAATCATTGACGCGCGAAGGCAAAGGGCAGCAATGCTACATGCTGGCCGAGGGGCTGATCGACGGTAAAGTCGTCGCCTCGCACCGGGTAGCTCCCGCCAGACGCCCATCCCTGATCACGCTAACGCCGGACAACGAAGGAATCCCCCTTCGCGCCAACGGTACGGACATGATGGTTGTCATCGCATCCATTACCGACAAGGATGGTAACGTCAAACGCCTCAATAACGAAATGATCGAATTCTCCATCGAAGGAGAAGGAACCATCGTCGGCGATGCCTCAATCGGAGCCAATCCCCGCGCCGTCCAGTGGGGTACGGCTCCCGTCATAATCCGCAGTACAACCAAATCCGGTAAGATCAAGCTCATGGCCAAAGTCCTCCATCCCGGAGCCCAAAAGCCCGCCTCTGCCGTACTGGAACTGGAAACACTTCCGCCCCAGGAAAGCCTCATCTACAAGGAAATACCCGGTCGCAAGGAATCCGGCAACTCGGTTCATAACCTGGAACAGGAAAAGCAGCTCAAGGAAGCGGCCCTCAAGAAAATCGACGAAGTCAAAAAACAACAATCCGCTTCAGAATAAATACCCCCCCGGGAAACTTTGCATGACACAAGGTCTCCCGGACATTTGAACAAATCCCGTTTCCAAGAGGTCTTACCCTTATCAGTCAGGTGTGGAAGAAGGAGAGAGCTTCCCCCTACTTCTCCAAGAAGCAGTACTGAGTCACAAAAAGGTAGTAAGTTGGTAAAGAAGCCCATGTACAGAAGTACATGGGTTTCTTACTTTAAGATGATTTCCTATTATCGGTCTTTTCATAGCTCTTCCTTCTTCCCATGTTCTTTTTTCTATGGTAGTTTGTCTCCCGTATGCTGGAAAATGTTGACGAAACGAAGCCAACCCCTCTCTCTTGTCTAGACAAACCCCTGCCGTTGGACGGCTTTAAGGGAACACCTGATGAAATTGAACAACAATGGTATGACCAGGTTTACCGCGGTTCCGGAGACACGATTAAACAATTGACTGTCCGCGCTGTCGTTGTCGGCATGCTGCTCGGTTCCATCCTATCGCTGACCAACCTGTACGCCAACCTGAAAATGGGATGGTCTTTCGGTGTAGCCCTGACGGCCGGCATCATTTCCTTCGCTCTGTGGAATGCCTTCGTCAAAATCGGGATTTCCAAAAACCCGATGACCATTCTTGAAAACACGTGCATGCAGTCCGCTGCCAGTTCCGCCGGTTATTCTACCGGGGGCACGCTAACCTCCGCCGTCGCCGCCCTCCTTCTGCTGACGGGGCAGCACATGCCTCTAGGTGTCACGTTCGGCTGGATTTTCTTCATCGCTGTCCTGGGTGTCACAATGGCCATTCCGATGAAACGGCAAATGATCAATATCGAACAAATCCGCTTCCCCGACAGCATCGCAACGGCAGAAACTCTCAAAGTTTTATACTCCGAAGGTAAAAAGGCAGCCGGCCAAGCCAAGGCCCTGCTCTATTCCGCCCTCTTCGCATCCGCCAATGCCATTGCCATGGCCTGTGGCGGGGAAAAATGGCTTGGTCATATCCAGCAACAAATCATCGGTAACTGGTATCAAAGAACCGTCTTCTTCAAATGGGACCTCATGTTTGTCGGCGCCGGCGCCCTCGTCGGGATGAAAACATCCCTGAGTTTGTTCATCGGAGGGACGGTATGCTGGATTCTGTATGTACCGTGGCTCGAAAGCCAGGGGCTTCTCGCCGTCGGCGCCGGTTACCGCGATTGCGTCGGATGGACCCTCTGGGGAGGGACAGCCTGTATGGTTGTCGCCAGTCTCGTTTCCTTCCTCTTTCAATGGAAGAGCATTGCCCGTTCCTTCTCTTCTCTGGGAGCCATGTTCTCCTTCGGGAAAAAGCGAGAACTGACAGATGTGGAAAAAATCGAGACGCCGATGACCTGGTTCCTGACTGGCCAGCTCATCTCCCTGATCGCCTTGAGCTATCTCGCCCACACCACGTTCGACATTCCCTACTGGATGAGTTGCATCGCCGTCTTCATTTCCTTCTTCCTGGCTCTCGTCGTCTGCCGCATCACCGGCGAGGCCAACATTACGCCGACAGGTGCCATGGGCAAGGTTACCCAGCTCATTTTCGGAGGCATCGCTCCGGGACACGTCACAGCCAACCTCATGGCCGCCAACATCACTTCGGGAGCCTCCAGCGCCTCCGCAGACTTGCTCGTAGACCTGAAAGTAGGCTACCTCCTCGGAGCCAATCCCAGACAGCAATTCATCGCCCAGTTCTCCGGCATCTTCCTGGGAACACTGGTCTCCGTTCTCGCTTTCCGCTCTCTCGTACCCGATGTCGATGCCTTGCAAGCCTTCAATGCGCCCGGAGCGAGAACTTGGGCAGCCACGGCGGAGGCCCTCGGCATGGGATTCAGCCACCTGCACAGCATCAAAGTACTGTCTATCATCATAGGCGGCATTCTGGGGATTATTCTCGTCCTTGCGCCCCGCTATATTCCCGCCACGGCTAAATGGCTTCCCACGCCCATAGGATTCGGACTGGCATGGGCCATCCAATGGAATGATTCCCTCCTGTTCTTCCTGGGTGCCGTCCTCGGCTGGGTTGCCGACCGTTTCATCAGCGGCAAATCCAAAGAGTTCAAAATCCCGACCGCATCCGGCATCATCGCCGGTGCAGCATTAACGGGCATGGCTATCCTGCTCTTTAGCGTTTATCAAGCCAGCAAATAAAAAGCCGGATATTTCCTCTGGAGCCATTCATTCCCCATCGTTCTCTTGAACGACGGGGAATATTTTTTTCAGTCCGACAGGGAAGTCCCGTACTTCACCAAAGCATAGCCGCCCGCAACCAGCCATACATACAAAATAGCGGCCAGAAGGAAGGGTTTGGCTCCGGCCTTTTTAAACTTGTCAAAACTTGTTTCCGTTCCCAGTGCCGTCATAGCCATTGTCAGCAGGAAAGTATCCAGGCTGTTAATTCCCTGGACGAGGGAAACCGGGAGAAGATCCAGCGAATTGATTCCGATCACGGCTAGAAAGCCGAAGGCGAACCAAGGGATGGTAATGACCGTCTTCTCCGCTCCCTGCGCCGAACTTGCCCGGGCCACGCGACGTGCCAGAAATATGCTCAACACCAACAGCACGGGAGCCAGCATCATGACACGGATCATCTTCACGATCACCGCCGGATCTGAAATTTCAGTACCCATGGCATTGCCTGCACCAACGACATGAGCCACTTCATGGAGAGTTGCCCCCGTGAACAATCCCATCTGTTCCGGAGTCAGGTCAAACAACCCGGCCCGGTAACAGGCTGGATACAGGAACATGGACAAAGTTCCGAAAATGACAACCGTCGATACGGCCACTGCTGTCTTGTGCGGCTGGCACTTCACCACCGGTTCGGCGCCAAGCACGGCTGCGGCACCGCAGATGGAACTGCCCACCGCCGTCATCAGAGCCGTATCGCGGTCCATCTTCAAGAGGCGTCCGGCCAGTACGCCGAGAATAATCGTTGAGACAACGATTACGGCATCAACGGCAATCGCCGGAATCCCGATTGCCATCACACTCTGAAAGGTTAGACGAAATCCGTACAGGACAATCCCCAAACGCAAAATCCTCTTCGTGCAGAACAAGATACCCGGCACCCAGGTCTCCGGCAACTGGTTCCTCAGGCTGTTCGCATAGATCATCCCTAAAATAATGCCGACAATCAAGGGGCTGAAAGACAAACTTTTGACGAACGGTATGTCGGCAATATAAAAAGCAGAACAGGAGAACAGGACAATCAGGAGAATGCCATGGAGGATGTTACCGTGTTTTTGAATAAACATATTAAATGGGAAAAGATGCAGAACGGATGGTCTTATACGCCTCTTTCATCAAAATATCTAATAATAACATCTTATGATCAATTACATTTTGTTATAATAATCCAGGCAAAATCGAATCATCAACCCGCTGAGACGGCTCTGTTCTCCATGCGGAGTCACAAATCGGAATACCCTTGTCACATCAAAATTCCGGACGGGGACACGCACCAAAGCTCCCCGTTCCAATTCCTCCCGTACGGCAAAAAGAGACAGGAACGCGCAAGCATTCGACTTCGATAAATAGCGTTTGATACTCTCACTGCTACCCAGACGCATGGACACGCTCAGTTCATTTTCCAGAATCCCTTTCTCACCAAGGGCCTTCCTGACAACAGCCTGTGTTCCGGATCCCGCCTCCCGCAGCACCAAAGGAAGCTCCCTCAATTGCTCCACCGTCCATTCCCGACGGACCAGAGCCGGATTGGACACTGCCGTTACCAGCACGATCTCATCCCGGATAAAGGATCGGTAATGGAGATCGGCATGCTCGCCGCTGCCCTCGATAAGTCCCAGTTGGACAACTTCGCCGACAACTGCCGCCTCAATACATTCCGTGTTTCCATCCATCAAATCAACCCGGATATCAGGATACATACGGTGAAACAATGCCAGGATGGGCGGCAGGACATACTGGGTCAGCGTCGTACTGGCCCCCATGTGCAGATACCCCTGCAGACGGGAAGAATCCCCTGCCATAACCTCATTCAGCAGAGCATACTCCTTCAAAATGCGTCTGGCAGGCACCAGGAGTTTCTTCCCCTCCTCCGTCAGCGCCACTTTACGTCCGCTCCTCTTGAACAACCTGCACCCGAACTGTTGTTCCAGCTCCCGGATGTGACGCGTCACGGCAGGCTGCGTAATAAACAACTCCTCCGAAGCCCGTGTAAAGCTTAACCTCCGTGCAACCGTTTCAAAAACTTTGAGACGAAAATCAGTCAGCATAAAATCGCCTTGTTATACTACCGGAAAAACTGAAACTCAACCGTATTGCGCACTCGACACCATTTCTGATACCGAAAATCGTTGAAATTTCTTGCCAGAATTTTAGCGCTATGATTAAATCCCGCCGCGCAAACGGTCAACGACCAGTTCGTCTAGCGGTCCAGGACTCTCGCCTTTCACGCGAGCAACACGGGTTCGATTCCCGTACTGGTTGCCAGTTTGCAAAAGCCGCCTCCGGGCGGTCTTTTTGTTTTCAGCGGAAGAGGACAGGCAATCTGCTCGCCAAACTCTCCTGTTCATGGTATGAAAAAAACGATTTTCCACACGGCAATTCGTACCCCTTTCCCATCTCCAAACCATGAGCAACATTCACGTCATGTCCGATATTCTGGCGAGCCAGGTCGCCGCTGGAGAAGTCGTGGAACGTCCCGCTTCCGTCATCAAGGAACTCGTGGAAAACAGCCTCGATGCCGGGGCACGCACCATCACCGTAGAAATCACCAGGGGCGGCACCGCCCTCATCAAGGTCACGGATGACGGATCGGGCATGTCCCGAGAAGATGCCCTGCTCTGCCTCCAGCGACATGCGACAAGCAAACTGATGGACCTTGACGGTCTTTTCGCCATCCATCATCTGGGATTCCGGGGAGAAGCCCTCCCCAGTATCGCCAGCGTATCGCGCCTCAAGCTCTCCACACGGGAAAAAGACGCCCTCGAAGGCTGTGAACTCAACATCCATGCCGGAATTCCGGAAGAGCCGAAATCCTCGGGGATCTCACCGGGAACCTGCATTGAAGTCCACGAACTCTTTTACAACACGCCCGCCCGCCGGAAGTTCCTGAAATCCCAGGAAACGGAATCAGCCCATGTCGAACACCAGCTCCGCCTGCACGCCCTCGCGTTCCCGGAAGTCCGGTTCATCTTCCGCAAGGACGGTCAGACAGTTTTCGACCTCCCCGGTACGCACGATCTGCAGGCACGCATCGCAGCCTTGACAGACCACCGCACGGCGGATGCCCTGATCACCATCCCGGAAACCATCGGTACAGGCGTCACCGCTACCGGCTATCTCCTGCCACTCTCTGAAGCACGACGCAACAAAAAGGGACAATTCGTTTTCCTCAACCATCGCCCTATCGACGACCAACTTGTCGGCCGCGCCATCCGCGACGGCTTCGGAGGATTCCCCTCCGGCCTCCATCCCGCTCTGTACCTGTATCTGGAAGTAGAGCCTGCCCTCGTCGATGTCAATGTCCACCCGGCAAAAAAAGAAGTCCGTTTCCGGAGACCATCGGACATTGTCTCCTGCGTCATCGAGGCTATCTCCAGTGCCCTGTCTTCCCATGCTCGAGCCGATCGCGATCCGGAAATTTCAGAGTCGATAAAGCCTCCCAAAGCTGCGGAAGAAATACAGGAGTCCCCCCCCGCCCCTCCTCATCAACAACCTGTTGCCGTACTTCAGGCAGAACCTGTACCCGGTAAAAAAATACCGCCCCCGCTTTCGAAAAAGGAACCAAGCATCCCCTCCTCTGCCCACAGTCTCCAGCCTCCTCCCCGAGCCGCCTCTCCGGCAGGTGCGTTGCGACCTCTGCCTGCAGCACAATCCCATCTGCCCCTGGAAAGACCACAGCCAGCGCCCCTGCGAAAAAGCGCCGACTTTCACTATCTGGGATCCCTCAACGCCACCTACGCCCTCTTTGAAAACAACGATGGACTCGTCCTCCTCCACCCCAGGGCGGCAAGAGAACGCATCATTTTCGAAGAGCTCATGAAACATGCACGCCAAGGCATCAAAAGCCAGGCTTTGCTGGATCCCGTCATGCTGGAACTCGATCCGCGCGACTTCGCCGTCCTGAACGAGCTTGCCCCTCACTTCGAACAAGCGGGCATCAACATGTCTCCCTTCGGACAACGCACCATGCGCGTCGAATCCCTGCCCGCCATGCTACATCCGGAAAACGCCCGTTCCTTCATTCTGGAACTCATCGACCGCATCACAGACACCGAATCCGGAAAAAAAGCGGGCAGGTTGACCTTCGAAGCGTTTTCTACAGAACTGGCACAAAAATCGTCCCGTTCGGAAAAAATCAATTTTTCCCTTTCTCCCGACCTTCTGGAGCGCCTTCTCAATTGCGAAGTTCCTTACTGCACCCCGTCCGGCAAGCCGACCATGACGATGTTCTCCATGGCGGAACTTGCCCGGAAATTCAACCTTCCCGGCCGTTAAGCAAAAGCCTTTTCCTTACAAACGCTTCCAAAGGCGTTCGGCAAGAATTTCCGGCTCGTCAGCCAAGCCTTCGAGGGAATCGGCAAACGGAGGCAAGCCTTCACTGTCGCGGAATAAAAGGGCTCGCAAATTCATCATGCCCCCCGGCAAAAGTTCCGCGTGTACGCCCACAGGCGTCGAACAGTCTGCTCCCAGCAACCTGAGGAACTCACGTTCCGCCCGCGCTTGCAAATGAGTTTCGGCATGGTCGATCGCGGAGAGAATCGCGCGCATTCCCGCATCTTCCTTCCGGATTTCCAGGCCCACAATCCCCTGACCCGCAGCCGGGACAAACACGTCTCCCGGAAGCAGTTCCATGCGAAGGGACACACCGTCGCAGCAAGATTCCGATGCAAACAACCCAAGGCGTTCCAACCCGGCACGAGCCAGGATAATGCCGTCAAGCGCCGGATTAGCCGCCAGCTTGGCCAGACGCGTCGGTACATTACCCCTCAAATCTTCAAATTTCGTTTTCTCCCCCCAAAAGACCTCCCCCATCCTGCGCCGCCGGACACTTCCCGTTGCAATGCGGCGACAAAACCGGGAATTTTGCCCCTTGAACACCAGTACATCATCCACATGAGCCCGCGGCAAAACGGCAGCCAGCTCAAACTGGGCATCCAATTCGCTGGGCATATCCTTCAGACTGTGGACGGCAAAATCGATTTCTCCGTTTTCCAGCGCCTGCTCGATCTCCTTCAGGAAAATCCCCTTGTCCGCAATACCCGCTACACGAGCCACCTGGGAAAGAGGTACATCCGTCCTCCGATCTCCCGTCGTGGAAATAATCTTCACAGTCACGCCAAGATCCGGCCAGGCACGGGACAAAGCCTCCTTCACCATATCCGTCTGCTTGAGGGCCAGAGCGCTGCCGCGCGTACCGAGAATGATGCTGGAACGGGTCATAACTGGTCGAGTGTGGGAAAATGTTTCATCATGTCCTGTTCGATAATATCCTCGCAGTGCCGGATTTCCCTCGCTCGTGAACGGCGAGCTTCATCCGCGAGAAGTCTCAGGGTATCGATGTCGTACACATAAACTTCATCAATATCTGCCGTAGCAGGATCAATGTTACGGGGAACGGAAATATCAATCAGGAAGAGGGAACGGAACTTTCTTGCCTCACGCAGGGGCAGGAGCAGATCCCGGGTAATCACATAATGCGGGGCCGATGTCGCAGCAATGACAATGTCGATATGCTTGAGATACTCGCACCACTGTTCATAACGGATCGCTTCGCCTTCCACCATGCGGGCAAGTTCTTCAGCGCGTTCATGCGTACGATTGGCTACGAAAATACTTTTGGCGCCGCGAGATTTCAAGGATTGGGCCGTTACCCGGCTCATTTCACCCGCACCAAGAATCAAGACCTGGGAACCTTTCAATTCGCCAAAAATCTGCCCGGCCAAATCCACGGCAACAGAGCCGATTGAAGTCGCTCCCACGTTGATTTTCGTCTCACGGCGCACCTTCTTTCCAATGCTGAACGCCTTCTGGAACACCTTGTTCAAAATCCCCCCCGTCATCCCGGCGGACAAAGCGATGCGGTAGGCTTCCTTGACCTGTCCGAAAATTTCCGTTTCTCCCAGAACCATGGAATCCAACCCGCTCAATACGCGGCACAAGTGCCTCATGGCATCTACTCCCGAGCATTGGTAAAAATACCCGTCCCGGCACTCGATATTTTCCCGGGAACCCGTGAAATACTCCCGGATAGCCTTGGCAGCCAGCTCATGGTCATCCGCACAGAAATAAATTTCCATACGGTTACAGGTAGAAAGCACGACACATTGGTCAATCGGAGTTTGCTCCAAAAGCTCCGCCTCTGCTTTGGCAAGGCGAGGCCTGGCAATGGCAAAGCATTCCCTGATTTCCACCGGAGCCGTCCGGTAATTCAATCCCAAACACGACAAACTCATTGCAAAACAAGGAAAATACTCAAAGACAACACATACAGTCCGATCGACCACCACGCCAGCACCTTTCCGGGCAAGCCACGCAGATACGTTACGGAGATCAACAGCAAATACCCTACGCTTACGGCCGCAGCCACAACGCACTTCGCAACGGGAATCGCCATCCAGGCTTGCAATCCGCATATCTGGGCCAGCATGAGGAGAAGAAATCCCGCATCAATCAACCGGATCATGCATGATTGCAAAGTTCTCACCGGAGGAAGATTGCGGCTCAACCCCGTCAAACGCCCGGCCTTCATCAAGGAATTTTGAATCAGGAATACGACTGCCGACAGAGCCGACAGGCCCAGCGCCCCATATCCCAGCATTGCCAGGCCAATGTGCCATGTCAGCCAGCCCTGCCCGGCAAGAGATTGAACCACCGGATCGTAAAACAATACTGCCAGTAAGGATAAAACAGCCACCAACGGTGCCGTAAACGCACCGATCACCGACATCCGGTAGGGACGCCCCAGAACAAGGTAAAAGGCATTCAAAGCCCATCCCAGGAAAAACAACACTTCGGAACGTCCGCGGATCGGACATGTCGCCCCCAAAGCGCTACGCTCCATCAAAGCTGCGGATTGAATCAGCATCAATACCAGCATCAATACCCACACAAAGCGCCTGTTCCGGCCGGGATGGAACAGGCTTAGCGCACCGGATCCGGACACACAGAGAGCCCAGACAACCGCGGCGATCATCCAGTATTGATCGTTCATGACCGCAGTTTACTTCTTTTCCAACACTCTTTCAATCACGGCGTACGCCTGATGATTATGGATGGACTCGAAATTTTCAGCTTCCACCCGATACCAGCTGAATGCGGAGTGCTGTTCCGTTTTCATAGCCACATTGCGCACAAGGTCTTCCACGAATACAGGATTTTCATAGGCGTGATCCGTCACCCACTTTTCATCGGGGCGCTTCAAAATGCTGAACACGCCGCAACTGGCACAGGATTCCACCAATTCAATCAAATCTTCGATCCAGATCGGCTGCGACGCAAAACGCACGGAATAGGTTACAATCCCGCGCTGGTTGTGCGCACCGCGTTCACTCATCGCCTTGGAACAAGGGCAGAGCGTCGTCACGGGAACGCGGACAGTCAGGATGAAATCGATCAAGCGATCCCTGACGGCTTCCATCTCAAAACAGACTTCATAATCCATCAACCCGGGAATCCCCGTGACGGGAGCATTCTTGCTCTTGAAAAACGGGAAGCACATTTCCACATGGGAACGGCTCGCCGACAACCGGGTCAGCAGTTCTTTCGGCAGGGAAACGGCTGAATGAACATCCATTTGGGGACCGCGATTATGCAACACTTCCAGGAAGCGGCTCATGTGCGTTCCCTTGAATTCCTGAGGGAGATCGACAGCCAGGGAAAGAGTCGCCACGGTCGACTGGGTTCTGTTTTCCTTGTCCTTGATGACAATGGGATACCGAACTCCCTTCACTCCCACCCGGTCAATGGAGATATTGCGGGAATCTCTTTCCGCCTGGGTATCCCTAAGATTTTGAATCGGACTCATCGAAAGGAAATACAACGAGAGTCTGCCCGGATGATCCGGACA